>Ga0256405_10001258_pt1 | contig 71018 bp, 65 predicted proteins | sample RumenRJG_02DNA_FD_189096 | JGI IMG/M metagenome (GOLD analysis project Ga0256405, IMG submission 189096) | Bovine rumen microbial communities from Lethbridge, Alberta, Canada - RJG_02 | ecosystem: Host-associated > Mammals > Digestive system > Stomach > Rumen | place: Canada: Alberta...
AATCTTTGAGATGAGGATGGATCCATTCCCTTTTTGATAGAGTTCAAGGACTTTATCCCATTCTTCTTTTGTGTATTTCATATATGAAAATCCCGAAAGTTGTGTCCAACTTTCGGGGTTCACATCAGGTTAGGCTACGGTCTGAATTTCTATGGATCCTATCGCGTCCTCACGGACGCTCCAGGATGACATTCAGGTCTGGATCCTTCGACTTCGCCCTTACGGGCTCCGCTCAGGATGACGCGACCCTTGGTCGCGTCACTTCACCACGATGTTCACGAGCTTGCCCGGGACCACGATGGACTTCACGACGGTCTTGCCGTTCATGAACTCTTTAACGCGGTCGTTGTCCATGGCGAGCTTTTCGAGGGCGGCCTTGTCCATGTCCTTCGCGACACTTGCCTTAGCGCGGACCTTGCCGTTCACCTGGAACACGACTTCCACGGTGTTTTCCACGGCCTTGGAGTGGTCGGCTTCGGGCCAGGCGACATTCGTGAGCGATTCGTTGTGACCGAGGATGCTCCACATTTCTTCGGCGATGTGCGGGGCAAACGGGTGCAACAGCTTGACGAAGGTTTCGCACGGTTCGCGGTAGCGCTTGTCCATCTTCATCATTTCGTTGTTGAAGATCATCAGCTGGCTAATTGCGGTGTTGAAGCTCATGTTCTCGATGTCGCTCGTGACCTTGATGACGGTCTGGTGCATCACCTTCTCGATGGCTTCCGGGGCGGTTTCGTCAACGTAAACCGGAGCGGCATCGTCGTCGCCCACGACAGAACGCCAGGCGCGGCCGAGGAAGCGGTTCATGCCTTCGATGCCCTTGGTCTGCCACGGCTTCACGGCGTCCAGCGGGCCCATGAACATTTCGTACAAACGAAGGCTGTCGGCACCGTAGTCGCGCACCACGTCATCCGGGTTCACGACGTTCTTCAGGGACTTACTCATCTTCGCCACGATCTGCTTGAGCTCGATATCGGTTCCCTTCTTGAAGAACTTGCCGTTCTTTTCTTCCACTTCGTCAGTCGGGACCTTGGAGCCTGCGGCATCTTCGTATGCGAAGGCGAGAATCATGCCCTGGTTGAAGAGTTTCTGGAACGGTTCGTCGGTAGAGACGAGGCCGAGGTCGAACAGGACCTTGTGCCAGAAACGGCTGTAGAGCAGGTGGAGCACGGCGTGTTCGGCACCGCCCACGTAGAGGTCCACGGGCATCCAGTACTTTTCAAGTTCCTTTGCCACAAATGCGTCACCATTGCAGGCGTCGATGTAGCGCAGGTAATACCAGCAGCTGCCTGCCCACTGCGGCATGGTGTTCGTCTCGCGGATACCCTTGCGGCCGTTCTTGTCGGTGACCTGGAGCCATTCGGTAGCGTTTGCGAGCGGGGACTGTCCGCCGTCACCCGGCTTGTAGTCCTTGAGTTCCGGCAACAGCACCGGCAGTTCGGAATCATCGACGGTCGAGATTTCGCCGTCTTCCCAGTGGATAATCGGGAACGGTTCACCCCAGTATCGCTGGCGGCTGAAGAGCCAGTCACGGAGCTTGTAGTTCACGGTGGCCTTGCCGATCTTGTTCGCTTCGAGCCATTCGATGACCTTCGCGATGCCCTGCTTCTTGTTGAGGCCGTTCAGGCAAAGCGTGTCGTTCTGGCTGTTGATGTAGGTGCCGTCGGCAGCCCAGCAGGCTTCGCCAGCGAGGACCTTCGGGCGAACGTCTTCGGGGCAGCTTGCATCGGGTTCCATGATGCAGATGACGGGCAGATTAAACTTCTTCGCGAAATCGAAGTCGCGAGTATCGTGAGCGGGCACGGCCATGATGGCGCCGGTGCCATAGCCGGTCAGAACGTAGTCGGCGACCCACACCGGAATCTTGGTGCCGGTAAGCGGGTTCACGGCGTAGCTACCGGTGAACACGCCGGTCTTTTCCTTGGCGAGTTCAGTACGGTCGAGGTCGCTCTTCAAGGCGGCGGCGTGCACGTATTCTTCCACGGCGGCCTTCTGTTCGGCAGTCGTGAGTTCCGGCACCATCGCATGTTCCGGAGCGACAACCATGTAGGTGGCACCGAACAGCGTATCGCAACGGGTGGTATAGACGCGGAGCTTCTTGACCGTCGGCTTGCCGTCAGCGTCGGCAATCGCAAAATCCACTTCGGCACCGTAGCTCTTGCCAATCCAGTTCTTCTGCATGTCCTTCACGCCCTGCGGCCAGTCGAGCTTGTCGAGGCCCTTCAGCAGGCGGTCGCCATACAGCGGGATGCGCATGAGCCACTGCTTGAGGTTACGGCGTTCGACTTCCTTGGTGCCGCACTTTTCGTGAGAACCGTCGTTCAAGACTTCTTCGTTAGCGCACACAATCTTGCAGTGCTTGCACCACCACACCTGAGCGTCGGCGTAGTAAGCGAGGCGCTTAGAATCCTTGTACTTGCGGACTTCTTCCTTGCCCTTTGCTTCCACATCGGCAGGAATCGGGAGTTCTTCGATGGGGCGGCCCTTCTGCTGGTCTTCATCGAACCAGGTGCCGTAAAGGCGCTTGAAAATCCACTGCGTCCACTTGTAATACTTCGGGTCAGTGGTGTTGACTTCCTTGTTCCAGTCGTAGCTGAGGCCAAGGCGCTTGATCTGGCGGCGGAAATTGTCGCAGTTCTTCTTGGTGGTAATGGCCGGATGCGTACCGGTCTGGATGGCGTACTGTTCGGCAGGGAGGCCGAAAGCGTCCCAACCCATCGGGTGGAGCACATTGAAACCGCGGCTGCGCTTGTAGCGGCAGATGATATCGGTGGCGGTGTAACCTTCGGGGTGACCCACATGGAGGCCTGCGCCACTCGGGTACGGGAACATGTCCAGGCAGTAATACTTGGGCTTGGACTTATCGGTGCCCGTCTTGAAAGTCTGATGTTCTTCCCAGTAGGCTTGCCACTTGGTTTCGATCTCTTGCGGATTGTACTTAGCCATTTTTTATACCTCTAGTAGGAGCTGCAAGGTATGAGGTTCGAGGTCGCCTGCCAAAGCAGGCTTTGGGGTTTTGAGCTTGCCGTATAAAAACGCAAAGCCTCATGCCTCAAAGCACACGACAGTGTGCGAGCCCATACCTCATAGCTCTATAATTTTTCGGGTGTAAATTTAGCAAAAACAGGGCGGGAAGTCCCTTTTTTGTTATAATTGTTCACATGAAGCTTTCCGGTTTTGTACTGTCCCTGTCTTTTGTCGCCCTATTTGGAACGAACGTCCTTGCACAGGAGGAATACTACCAGCCAGACGTAGATTCCGCGTGGGTGGCGTCCCAGAACGGCGGACAGCCCCTCGAAAGCGAAGAACAGCCCGCCGAGGCCACCCCCGCCTGCATAGGCGACGGTTGCGACGGCACCGAGACCGCAGAGCCCGTCTCAAGCGAACAGACCGCGGAGCAAGAGTCAAGCGGAGGCGAAAGCGGGAGCGAACCCTCCGCGACGGAATCTGCCGAAACCGCCTCCCCCGCCGACAGTTCCACAACGGACAGCACGGCCCAGGCAACCGCAGACTCCACCAAGAAAGATTCCGCACAGGTGAAAACCGTCGCAAACAAGCCTATCGACCCCGACGAATACGAAGACTGCACCGAGGCGGACTCCACCAATACCGAATGCGTGGAAATTGACGAAACCGACACCTACGACCGCTACCTGCAAGAAAACGCCGAAATGTACCGCTCCCGCAAGGAAGGTTTCTCAAGGTCCATCCAGATTGGCATTCGCGCCGCCGGCGGCATGAACACCTTCTTCGGCAAAAAGAGCGACGACTGGGGCTTTGGCTACCAGGCCGGAGGCGGCATTCTGGTGCGGCTCCCCGTAGGTATCCGCCACCTGAGTCTCGTTCCCGAACTGGACTTCGTCTACCGCAACTACAACTACGAAAGCAAGAACGAATACAGCAAGACCGAGGGCAGCCTGGACTACATGCTCTTCGAGATTCCCATCATTGTCCGCTACACCTTCGACGAAGACAATTTCTTCGTGGGGCTGGGCATGAACCTGGACCTGAAACTTACCGGCTCCTCGGAAATTACCCAGAAGACCAAGGAAACCGGCGAAAAGGACAAGCGCAAGAACACCCTGCCCTCTTCGGGCGTGGAACTGGGAGGCGTATTCAACGTGGGCTACGCCATCAACCGCTGGCTCATTGCCGACATCCGCGTGGTGCAGTGCTTCACCAACCTACTGAACGAAGATGCCATCGCCGAGTCCAGCCTCGCACACGCCCATCTCTACACGTTCTACACCAGTCTCGGCCTCACCTTCGTGTTCTAGGCGTGACAAAAGCCAAACCAACTTTTTACGAGCACTTGACCTTTCGCCGCAGGTGCTTTTTGTATTTTCACGGATTATGAAGAAGATTAGGTTTGCCTTGACAGTCTTTCTGGGACTGTCCCTTGCAGCGTTTGCCGAAGAGGCGAAGCCCCAGGAACATTTTGTCATTGATGTGGGCGGCGGTTTTGCGACTTACTCCAGCTTTATCGTTCTTGACGGAGCTATGGACGATTTCGATTATTGCAATAACGGGAAATGCGACCCGCCCGATGAAGTTGATCACGAAACAAACTATGCGGTAGCAAGCCTTGGCGCCCGCTATATTTTCACTCCACATATCGAAGCGGGGCTAGCGGCCTCTTACGAGTACTACAGTTCCTACGAAAGCGTTTGCGAAGGCACAGACCGTGAAATGTACTGTAAGGCAGGGGATTTTCTTGACCACCACCTGGTCCATGTCGCAGTCGAGGGCAAGTTCAACTGGTTTACGCTCTTTGACCTTTTAAGGCCATACAGTCGCGTAGGCGTCGGAGCATTGCTCGAATTTGACAGCGGGCTGGAACGAGTCGGGTTGCCATCCGTCCAGCTGACGCCTGTGGGCCTGGAATTCCTGTTCCCGTACATAAGCGTGTATGCCGAACTGGGCGCAGGCTACCGCGGCTTCATGAGCGGCGGCATTGCACTGAGAATCTAGGCACCGAGAAAATCTCTCGAAGGAAACTCGTAGGGACTAACAGTCACAAGAGTTTCCGCCTGTGATAACGAATCTTACCAGCAAGAATCGAAGCGACCATCATAAACATCTACAAACCAGAGCCATCGTTTATTATTTGACCGAGATGTGTGCTTCCCGAGTGAACAGTCGAACAAAGTGAATCTGCGACTGTGAGCCAAAAGCGATTCGTCTTAACGAGTCGTGTTGGCGAGAGCGAGGCGACCTCGTTGGTTCTTCTATGCGTTTGAGCCGAGCGGTCATTATAGGGAATGTACACATCGAGGGAAAGATTCGTTAAAAAAGAGATGCCTTTCAAGATGATAGCGGATCCTCGCCTGCGCGAGGATGACAATGAAAGTGTGCTGGCATGACGAGAGGGACGGGGCGTTGCGGGGTGTCCCCGCAGAGGGGGTGATGGAAGCCACGGCACGTTTTGTGACGAGGAATGGAGACCCCGGCACCCTTCGGCAAGCTCAGGGACCTAGCCGGGGTGACATGCCTGAGTGACTGCGTTCGCCGGGGCTGCAATCAGGGGGAGGCTTCCCCCTTTTTAATGATTCTCTACATCCCCATGTTCTTGCGGGTCTGTTCCCGGCGGAGGCGGACGATTTCCTTTTCGATAAGGAGTTTTTCCACGGCCGGGATATCTTCGTGACGCCGAATGGCATCCTTGTACAGGGCGTTGGCCAGTTCAGGTTCACGGGCCAGGAACGATATGACGGCGACATTCCGGAGGAAGAACTCGTCCATGTTCTTGATTTCGTACTTCTCGTAGAAATCCGCCACCAGTTTGGCCGCTGTCGCGTAGTCCTTGGCGCGGGCCGTTTCCAGGATGTTGAATTCATCAACAAAGGAGGCGGGGAACACCCCTGCGTTCACCAGGTCACGGACCTTCACATAGACGGCGTTGGTGTCGCGGACTTCCATGGGAATGCCCCTCACCCACTCGATGTATTCTTCGCGGAACTTTTTCCATTCGGGGGAGGCCTCGGCCACCATAAAGCGGGGCTTTTGCGCCGCGACCGTTTGAGTCGTCGAGTCCGCAGTCACGCTATCCTGCGCAGCTTGTGGCTGGGCACCTGCACGCATCAGGGAATCCGTGCGGACAAGGTAGGCAAGCAGCGCGTTTTCGCGGTAGGTGTCCCTGTTCTGCATCATGGCCTTGACCTTGGCGGGCCTGCGAAGTGCGTAGTCGGCACTGTCCAGGTATTCGGGCCAGCAGACTTCACAACTGTCAAACACCTGCACAATATGGGCGTTGGAATGCACGAAGCGGGCCTCTTCGGCCTTGTTATCCACGATGGGCGTGAAGATGCTGTTGGGCTGGATGTTCTCCATCATGGGCCGGACCATCTTGGAGGTGAACAGGAAGTTCTGTTCGCCGAAGAAGTCGGGTTCCCGATGGATGCGCTCGAATTCCGCCACCAGCACGGGGTCGGTGCTGAACCGCCCGATGTTCTTCTGGATTACCGGCTGGTCGCTTGCGATAATGATGATGTCGGGTTCTTCGGGAGCGCGGTAGAGGCTCACGTAAGGGAACACCACGTCCAGCGCCTTCAAGATGTTCAGGAACAGCTGGTCGTTGAATTCGTAGGTCTGGATCCACTGGACCCAAAGTCCGCCGGGTTTCATGTAGCGGCGCATCTTGGCGTAGAACTCGTGACTGAAAAGGCTCGCCACACCGCTGACCCAGGGGTTGCTGGGCACGCTGATCAGCAGGTCGTACTTGCGGCGGTTGGTCAGAAAAAACGTCTGGGCGTCGTCGATGTAAATGTGGATGCGGGGGTCGTCGTAGCCGCGGGCGTTCCAGGGGTAGAACCCGCGGGCAAGATTCATCATCTCGTCTTCGATTTCCACGCAGTCAAAGTCCTTCAGTAGCGGGTCGGCCAGCAGGTAATGGGCACCCATGCCGGAGCCAAATCCCACCATGCCCGCGTCGTAGGGCTCGGAGCGCACCGCCATGGGCATGAACGCCGTAGCCGCCTGGGTCAGTTCGTCCCCTTCGATGGGGTGCTTGCGGTCCTTGCTCATGCTGGCGTCGGCCTTGCCGTTGGTCTTGATGTACCAATGCACATCGGACTCGTGGAAACTGATGGTGGCCGTCTTTCCGTCCTTCACCACAATCTTTTCGTCGGGATGTAGGTTCTTGTAGGCGCGGAACGCACCCGATGTCACCAGATGCGGGTCAAAATTCACGAAGATGGAAGGCAGCACCATCAGGGCCGCCACCAGGTAGAAAGGCACGCTGTAGCGGAACTTTTTACGATAGACCACCAGCAGCACAAAGCCGATGGCAAAGTCCAGCACGGCGGCAAGCACCAGGGCGCCCTTCAGCTGCAAGAATGGCAAGAGAATCAGGCCGCCACCAGCCGAACCGATGATAGAGCCCACCGTATTCCAGCCGTAAACCTTGCCGATGGGGGCTTCGCTCTTGAAGGCCCGGGTGAGAATCACCGTAATCAGCGGGAGCGTCATGCCCGCAAAGAAACTGGTAGGCACCATCCACAAAACGGAAAGGGCATACTTGAAAAGGCTCCAGCAGATATAGCCGTCGGCGGTGGTATTGAAAATCTGGTTCGCCTCGTTCATCATGCCCCAGAAGGGCTTGTGGAAGTAGAGCGTGCACAGGGCGAAAAACGCCATGAAAATCTGGGCCAAGGAAAGGATGACCAAGGAATCTTTTTTCAAAAGTTTTCCGCTGACGGCGCTTCCGATGGCAAGCCCCAGAATGAAAGCCGAAAGCATCTGGTCGAAACTATGGCTGGAACTGCCCATCAAGAGGCTCAGCAGGCGTATCCAGACAATCTCGTAAACGAAGGAGGTAAGCCCCGTAATGGCCGCAATCCAGAGCCAGGTGTTCTTGGGCGGCATGGGCAGCTTGTGCTCGGCAACATAGTCAACATTCAGGGGCTCGGCGGCACGGTTCGAACCTGCCGTGGAACTTTCCGAACCAGCCGTGGCACGGTCCGCACCCGCATCCGTAGCATCGTCCTCGTCGTCTTCCTTGTTGGGCGATGTGGCAAACCCGATGTAGCCGAAAACCGCCGCCAGCAAGAAGTTGATGGAAGCCGCCACGCAGAGGGTGGCGTGGTTTCCCAGTTCAGGGATCAGCAGGTAGCTGGTCACCAGAATGCCGATAGCAGAACCCAGGCTGTTGGTAAAGTAGAGCATGGGAAGCGAAAGTTCCTGACCGCTCTTGCGCAGGAGCCCCGCCGCAATAAAGGGGAAAGTCATGCCCACCGCAATGGCGATGGGGAGCGTAGAGCCCGTAGCCAGCACCACCTTGGTAATCTCGGCGCCGGTAAAGCCCAGGCCCGCAATCCATTCGCTGTCAAAGAAAAATCCCGTAAGCAGGTTGTAGAGCGGGTGGTAAACGAGGCCACCGATACCGATGGCCAGTTCCACCGCCGCGTAGCCAAGCAGGGGCCGCTTTACCCATTCCACCATCTTGCCCGCGACAAAACTACCGATGGCAAGACCGCCCATATAAATGCACAGCGTGAGCACCTGGCCGTAACTGGCGTGGCCCAAGAAAAGCTTGAGATAGCGGGCCCAAGAACCTTCGTAAATGAGGCCAGCAAAACCCGAAAGCGCAAAGAGAAAATAGACTAGGATGTTCATGGCGTAAATTTATATAAAAAAGACGCCGTCCTAAGTCAAAGAATTTTACGAACCTCCGCCTTCAGTAAGACCGAATTCTCGGCGGGCCCAAGTTTCCATATAGGGCAGAATTTCCTTGTAAGGCACCACGATCATCACGCTACCATGGGTATGCTCGCCTATTTCGAAAGAGGAGCCATCAAAACCGATGCCGTCCTTCAAGAAAGAAGGCTTCAGCTTGAAATCCATGTGGATGGCATTGGGACGGGCATCGTATTTTTCCGCATATTTGCGAAGAAGCGATACAATCTTTTCCTTTTCATCTGGATTGAAAATAGTGGAATCAACCAACGACCCGTCTTTCTTTGAGAATGTGCGATGATACTCGTAATTGTATCCTCCGGCGGCACCGGCATCGTACCCTGCGTTCGAAATATAATAAGTCGTCCACAGCAGTGAATCGAACAAGACATCTATACTGTCCTGGCGTTCGTATTTGAGGGTGGCGGCGACTTCCGTCTGGGCGCTGTCATAATACCAGTCACCGGGATAATTCCTGAGTTCGGATTCAATGTTCCTCTTGTATTCTTCCGCCTGACGGTAAAGAGCTCTTTTATGAATTTTTTCTAAATGCTTGGAATCAAGGACTGTGTCGGCATCGGTCAAGTCATCGCCTAGCAATCCCTTGATAATTTTCCGGTGGACCCATTTAGGATAAACTTGGAATCTCGGCAACTTCCAATGCAAGGAAACCGTGTAAAACCTGGTACTGTCGCGTTCCTTTCCATAATTAGTGAATTCCATGCAGCCCTTCGATTTTGTGGGGTCGCACTCAATCAATTCGTCGTCATGTATGGCGATTTCCGCCTTGACCCGTTCCAGATCGCTTTTTCCAATCAGGCTGTATTCCGCCTTCATGTCGGCAAGCATGGAATGGATTTTATCCACCTTCTCTTCCATATCGGACAAGTCCTTGTTATCTAAAGTCTGCGATGCAACTGCCGTCTCCTTTTTCTGGGCGTTTTCCGAATCTTTGGAATCGCCTTTGAAAAAAGTAAGCGAGCAGGCAATTACCGCGACAAGGTATGCCACCGACAAAATCGAACTCACGATTTTCTTTGCCCTGGAACCCGTTGGGCTCGGCCTGTTCATAATAGCGAGCACGAACGCCACCACGGCAAGCGGAAGCAAGAACAAGGACATTCCTCCCCGCGACACAAGGCCAACGAAAAAACCGGCCAAGATAAAAAGAGTTTCAAAAATTGCCATATTCTATACCCCCCATTCTTCGTGAGCAGACCTGAATACTTTCTTACTATTCACGATGCTGATAACACATTTTTTGACATTCTTGGTGTTCGGATATTCCTGTACACCATTCTTACGAAGGAAACGAATTACTTCAGTAGACTTAACCAGGTTGCTGGTATTCCTCTCCATTGTCGATATCGACTTGCTCACTCCACCAATTCGACCATCCGTTGTAAAATTTGGCCCGCCAGACATGCCAAGCTGCAGAGTCCCAGTCATGCGATAATAACTATAATCACCGTCGTAACGATATTGAACACGGATGTTCATAGGGATAACGGTCAAATCATGGTCAAGAAACGGTTCAACGTAGCCATACGAGGTGAGTTTTTCCCCGACAGGCAATTCCGAGTGTGCGATACGACATACCCTAGGCATTTCAACAGGTTCCTCGTCCAGCTTCAACAGAACAATGTCTCTTTCCTTATCGTAATCAACGATATGTACCTTATAGCACGAATCGTTCTGGATATCGTAATAACAATTGTAGTCGTAATCATTGACGACATGATACGCAGTCACGATGTACTCTGAGTTGACAAAGAACCCCGTGCCGTTGTGAAACCCTTCCGCAAAAGCCATGACGGCAAACGCTAGGATGATACCGATTAGCCGTATCATGATTATTCTACGGGGACATAGCTTCGTACTTGATACGTACATTTTGATACGTCTGTCATGGTGGGCTTGTTTCTGTGTAAGATGTACTCCGACATTAGAATTCCATCGTAGAAGAACGATGTGTTTGGCTTGCGTGTGCTGTACCCGAATACCATTCCGATTACCTTTCCGTGACTAGATAGGGCTGCTCCGCTGAAACCACCAGGCAACTTCACATTGATGGCATTCGCCACATAATCAGGGTATGTAGAGTCTGCCACGACTTTTGCGGGCAACGACTTCACCTGTACCTTTTTACTGTCCTCAGGGAAGCCAGTGACGGTTACGGGTTCACCGACTTTGATTATCCTCTCTTCGATTTTACATGCGTTGAGTGGAACATCGTTGTCAACTTGGAGGATGGCCATGTTGAGGTATTCGTTTTTCTCTTTGTTGAACAGAGTGTCGGCAGAGCGTTCTACTCTGGCTACAACAGGGGTGTCATTGACCATGACCACGATTGCGGCCAGTTTCTTGGCGTGGCGAGCGACGTCGCCCGTTGTAAGGATGTAGTGCTCGTGGAATGCGATACCCGTGCCATAAACCTGGCTGACGTTCATATTTACGGTATCGGCCTTTCCAGAGTCGGCCTCTGTCATGTATGTGGGCACAAACTCGGCGAACAGGTCGGTTGCCAAGATGCAGATGATGAGAATGATTGCGTGTTTCATGATGACATCCTGTTGGATTTAATTTTCTCTCGGCACATAGAAAGCCGTCAATCGTCGATTTCTTCCCAATCCATGGATTCGGCACCCGATTGTCCTTCCCATGATGAGTATTTTACAGTTATAGCGTACATCTTTCGACCAATTTTTTTGTCATATCTGCAAACACTCCCTATATACTGGAAACAATCTTCACTCCCAGTATTTATAATTTCTTCTCGTCCATTCCAACACAGACCAACACACGTTCCCTTATTTGACATACCCAATTTTTCTTCAACGGCACTTCGCAGCATATAGCAATCTACTCCACAAGGGCCATCCCCAGTATCTTTCTCAGCAGCTTCTTTCTCATAAGCCACTTGATTTCTTAAATTTTTCAAATCTTCCAGTGTAAAATCGTCAGTTGCAATATGAGCGATAACCCCTATAATAACTCCGATAATTATAATTACCCCCCAAACCCCGGCAATGCCAATGGCCACAAAAATCCACTTTTGTTTTTTAGTCATCATTTTTGTCCTTGTCAAAAGCGTTAATTTTTTCCTTTAATTTGTAAAAAATCTCTCAGAGCAAATCGGCGAACGGGTCACCCCCCACTGTATCTTCATCTGTAAACAAATTATCTAAATCCAAATCACCGAGCGGGGCATCAGCGGTTGATTTTTTTGAAGCGGTCTGGGCAGCACCTCCATTTTCGTAAAGTCGATCCAGATTTTGTTGCGCCTCCTGAAATCCCTGCGTTGCTGCCTTTTTATACCATTCAATGGCCTTGTTGTAATCCTGTTTCATCTGTTCATAGGCTCGACCCAATTCATTCTGAGCCTGAGCGAAACCTTGCTCGGCGGATTTTTCCGTCCATTCAAAAGCCTTTTCTAAGTCCTGCTCAGTCCCCTCGCCCCTTAAATACATGTATGCAAGATAGAGCTGGGCATCCGCATCACCAGCATAAGCAGCATCTGAATAATAATGGAACGCCGTGTTGAAATCTTTATGTATTCCATAATCTTCAACCCCACTATAATACATAGTTCCCAAAGAAACCATTGCGTCTATGTCGCCTTGATTCGCTGCCATCCTGTACCAATGTTCCGATTTTTCAAAGTCTAGGGTAACGCCCAAGCCTTCTGCGTACATAAACCCAAGTTTACTTTGAGCAACAGCAAGTCCCTTTTCGGCGGCGGACACAAAGACATCGTAGGCTTCGCCATATTCCTTCTTTTCCATCAGGCAAACGCCATTATTGAATTCAGCAGCCCGGTTTCCCAGCGTTGCGGCAATGCTGCTAATGAAAGAATTATTGTGCGAATAATTGCATTCATAGTCGATGCCGACTATTTTATCGGATGTTTTCAAGACAACCGCCGTAACAACTGCAGCGGCAAAAAACAGAGCCGCCACAAGCCCCAAGACCAGGGGCACTATAAATCTGCTCCTATTGTTCATTGTCAATTACCTCCTAGACATAAATCACCGCAGTCCCGGCGAGCTTATCGTGCCAGCCTTGTTTTTTAGAATCAAATGCAATCCAAAGGAACCCAAGCCCCAGAGGAAGGAAAGAAAGCAAGTATGCAAAATATCGCCCTATAAGCTGTCCCTTTGTAGGAACCCCACCCGTCCTTGCGTCAACAATTTTGGCCGAAATGGCCATTTTACCAATCGATGCTTGTTTTTTGAACCAAAGAACTAGGAGTATAATTTGAGCAAGGAGAGATAGTACACTCTGTGCAAGCGTAACTAGTACATTAGAAAGAGATTCGGGTAGAATTAAAATAACGCAAACAAAATAAAGGATTAAAGAAGGAACTGCGCTGAATATCAGGATAAGAATATAATCAAGAAAATAAGCTCCGAGCCGTGCCCAGAACCCGACATATTTCTGTTCTTGTCTTGTTTCGGGCGAAGCCGGGGTAGATTCTTGTTTAGTTTCAAGCGAAGGCGGGGTTGATATTTCCTGCTTTACACTCTGTTGAGATTGGGCAGAATCCGCTATCCCCACAGCGTTTCCGCAATAGGGGCAGAACTTTGCCGTTTCCGCAATTCTTTTTCCGCACTGTTCACAATACATAGGAACTCCTTATTGAAATAAAAGGCACCACACCGCGCCAACCACACCTTAGGGACAACCGTCTGCATCTACGGAACCAGCCTGATCGGGGCACTTATCGATGCCATCGCAGAGAGCGTCATATTTATCCATAACGCCATTTTGACTCACCCAAGGGCTGCATATTCCGTCCCTATCGGGGTCCGGATCTTTGGCCGATGTGTCTTCAGCCTTTTCCCCGCATGCCATGCCAAGAACCGCCCAAATGGAGAGCATTGTCAAGAATAGTATCTTTTTCATATTTACCTCACTTGAAAAAAATGGTTTCAGATATTAACGTCCTCCAAGAACGACGAAAATGATGAATAGAATCGCGATTACCACCAAGCATCCGCAGCAACCAGATTTCTTTTCCTCTTTAACTTCTTGTATGTCAATTAGATATTTCATATCATTTCCTTCACTTGAAAAAACATCACCAGAATTTTATTTTCTTCCCGTTTACGAAAAGTCCGTTTCCATTATTTTGTCTGCTATTGTCGTAATTCTTGCCTCCAGCATTCCTTTCAGACTGCGTGCAATCATCATGGCACCCTATGGCACCGGGCGGGCAGCAGCGTCCTTTCGGCCGGTTCGCCTTTTGTCGCGCAAAACTGTTATCTTGTTGCCTCGGGCAACCTCGTTCGCCACCAAACTCCGTGGGGCATTCGTCAAGATAGTCCTGGTCGCAGCCGATACCCTCGGCTCTCCAAAGTCCCTTTTCTTCAATCCACTTGTCACAGAATCCATCGTGGTCCTGGTCATAGTCGCCATATGTTTTTATAACATATTCCCTAAGATTTTGATTGGAGCATCCCATAGATCGACCCCAATTGTAAGGACACGCGTCGATATAACCTTTCGTGCAAACCTTTTCCTTCGCATCGGCAATAGCGGCTTTTTTCTCGGCTTTAGATAGGAACGGGTTGGAATACTTGTATTTCTTGAAAGAGAGCCTTTCTTTTATTCCATAGTCTGCTGCATATTTGGCGCACTCGCCCCATTTATCCAAACAGACAAACTCCTCCGAACAGAACCCGTCGTTATCGCTGTCAAACAACTGCCGTATTTGCAGTTCAATGGTCTCCTTGGCGTCCTTTTTCATCATTGCACGGACTTCTTCCGTGCAGCCGTCGGGACTGGCCCCTGAAATAGTTGGACAGAGGTCAAGGCCTTCGCATAAATTGCTCATAGAAGACTCTTCGTATCCTTCTGAACAGAAACCATCCCTATCTGAATCATAGGATTCCAGAAAATTCTCTTTTTCCGCACGCTTTCTCGCTTTCTTTTCTGCAATATCCGCTGCTTTTTTCCGTGCAAGATTTGTTGTTTTGTTTTTTTCTTGGACAGACTTGCAAAAACGTTTTTCTCCTTTTGCGCACATTTTATTGGCATATTCGACGACTTCTTTTTCGGGAGGGGCACAATCTTTGTCTTTGTTGCATTTATCTTCATACGCATCAAAAATGGTGTAAACCTCTACTGGGTCACAACGACCGCTAGCAATTTCTTCTTCAGTTTTGTCGTACCTTGTCAAACGACCTTGCTTGCATTCAAGGAATCGACGCTCGCGACTACGGTTTCTTCCGTCACAATCCAATTTCATAAGAATGAACCTACTCAACATTTGATGATCGCGATTCGACAGACGATACACTTTTCCGCGATATGTAACCTGGTTCCCTTCTAATTGAATTTCCCTGTCATAGTACAACTCAATGACATTCTTTCCAACTTCTGCTTCAAAACTGTTCTCTAGAACCGTCCGCTTGCTTACAAGCCCATTATTCTTTTTTACAATCTCCTGATAGTTACGCCAGCCTTCGTTTACGCCATTGGAACATGTCATCTTTGGGCGAATACAATCACTACGCGTATAAAAGCAGTTGCCGAGTGGATAGGCATTCCAGGTATTGCCATCGTATTCAAGTTTTTGACAATTTTTTGATGAGCCCGATTTTTCATTGACGATTATCACATAATCCGGCGTTTCCGCCACCGTATAAGCCCTACACGGAGTCTCTACACTTTCTTTTTTGCTCCCATAGGAAAAAATGACTCTCCCTTCACCGTTATAGACCTTGAAAGCGCAATCATCATAAAATGTTTTCAGTTCTCCGGTCTCTTTGTCTCGAATCGAAGCGAGTTTAATATTGGCAGTAACTTTCTTTATCTTTGATGCAGGATCGACCCACCCAAAGGAATTTCCCCAAAATAGGGTCAACAGGAAAACAAGAACGGTTATTCTTTGCATAAAAATTCCTAGATTATCATGAAATCAGAGTATTCTTATCTGGTCAAATTTTCCAATGGGCGCCCCGCATACACCAAATTTATACGAAGAGCGCATCCATTGTTTTTAATGCATCTTCCGCTCGAAACTAAACTATAGTCCACAGTTGGTTGATGTTGCGCCATCAGCTTTTATCGTACCATTGTAAATAAAAGTCCAAGCCATGCATGACGAGGCTCCAGTAGTCCTGATAAAATACAGTATGGTGTTATTTTCCGCAGAACGAACTAATCGGTCGGAGGAGGTACGAGTAGTCGAGCTCTTGTAACCATCATCGCATTCATAAAACGCCTCAAAGACTTTATCGCCATCGCCCCTGAAATCTACATCGTGCGCTGGCAACTCCACCTTTTGTAGAAAATTGCCATTGCCCCCCACTTGGTAGAATTCTACATAAGTCCATTTGCACTGACGCGCAAAACAGAATGCAGCCATCACGAGCAAGCCCAAAATTATTTTTTTGACCATATGATTATCCTCTCTTTATCTCCCTGTGTTGTTACCTAGTCAAAGCCGGGATAACCCCGACCAGGAGTCACAGACATCTGTAACATTTACGAAATATACATCATTATTTTCCAAAAATCACAGATATATGTGATTTTTCTTGCTTTTTTCGAACAAAAAAGCATAAACGGCCCCTTCAAGCTATTTCGGAACCCCGCCAAGCCTTCTTCACGCTATCACAATCCTCTGTAAAATAATAACAGACATCTATATACCCCAAGGACAGTCCAAAAACTAATATCTTGGCATGCTACACATGCCAAAAATAGACCTGCAAAACTTGCAGAAAATTGAGGATGACCGCTTCTCCGAAGCCCTCGCAAAGGTACTCAGGCGGCACCGCAAGGCAAGGGGCATTACTCGCGACGGGCTCGCGTTCCAGCTCGGTCTCCACAAGAACACCCTCTACGGCGTGGAGGTCGGCATCAAGCGCAAGAGCGGGCACTTTAGCCACACCCAGCTCACCATGGCAAACTTCATCCGGCTAGCCGCATTTTTCGGCTATCAGCCCGGCGAATTCCTGCAAGAAGTCCTTATCGAGGCAAGCGACTGCTACCCTCCAAAAAAAGCACCACATCAAAATGGTTCTAAATTACGCATAATTGGCAACCACACTTAACAAAATCAAGCAAAAATCGTTAAGTCTAGTTGACAATTTTACACTTTGGAATTTGCAAAGTCTAAGCCTTCGCGACGGCGGGCATCCTGAGGGTCTTGCCGTCTTTATCTACGGCTTTCCACGGGGTAAGCCCCACCACTTCATCTACGGGGAGCGAAAACGCGATGCCCTGGCCCATGGTGTCTAGCCCTGCCTTCTGGTAAAGGGCATGGAGCACGGCGTCCTTGATTTCTGCGGGTACCAAAATCATCACCACTTCCTTTTCGGGTTGGATGGCGATGTGGAAAAACGATTCTGCCTCCTTGTTGGCCGTGCCGCGACCGTTCAGGATAGTGCCGCCACGGGCGCCTGCACTCTTGGCCGCCTCCATGACCGTCTCGGAAAATCCGGCATTGACAATGCACATGATCATTTCGTGCTTGCTTGCGCTCATTTCTCGTTCCTCCGTACCGCCTTGCGGTTGTCGCTCAAAAAGTTGAAAATGGACTTGCCGATAATGCTTGTCATGGGAATCGTACAGGCGATACCCTTGCCACCCGCGATGGTGTTGAATTTTTCTTCGATGCTTTCCAGGGCCGCCTTGAGCTTGTCCTCGCCTATCACGCTCAGAATGACCGCACGCTCGGAATCCACCAGACCGATGGCCGTAAGAACTTCCTGGGAGGCAGTTCCCCTGCCGTAAAAGACCATCTGCATATTCACGCCAAAAGACTGAATGTGGTCCATGTAAAAGTCCGCCTTGGCGCGGTTCACCATGGTCACCAGAATCTTGAGGCGGTTCATGGACACCTTGGAATGCCCATCGGGAGACCCGCTTCTCTTTCGCCTGACCTGTCTTTCCTTTTCAGCCATACCGCTCCCTACACAAAGTCTATAATCTGTTCATCGTCGGCATCCTGGATACGGCGCATCATGTTGCGGTTCCTGAAGAACCTAGAAACAATGGCCTTGAAGCCGAGAATCTGGATGGTAATCAAGGGAGTCATGGCCACCATGGCCACGATACCGAAAGCATAACTCAGAATGGAATCGTCACCGCCGTGGATGACGGAGCAAGCCCCGATAGAAAGAGGCAGTATAAAGCTGGAGGTCAAGGGCCCGCTGGCCACACCGCCCGAGTCGAAGGCGATAGCCGTATAAAGCTTGGGCACAAAGAACGACAGGCCGAGGGAAACAAAATAGCCGGGAATCAGGTAGTAAATCAGGGGGAAGCCCATGTAGATGCGGAACATGGAAAGCCCGATAGAAACGCCCACGCCGATAGAAAGGGCCACCAGCATGGAACGCTTGGTCACGAGGCCGCCAGTAATTTCTTCGACCTGCCTGTTCAGCACGTGCACCGCAGGTTCTGCAAGCACCACCACCATGCCGATGACAAAGCCCGATGCCACGAGAATATGGGGGCTTTTGGCCAGGGCGCGGCCAAGCTCGAAGCCCACGGGCATAAAGCCAATCTTCACCGCCGTCAAAAATATCAGGAGCCCTGCAAAGGTATAGCAGATGCCGAACCCGATTCTAAGAAGGCTATTGCGGGAAAGCTTGAAGGCAAAAAACTGGAGCACCATGAAAAACACCACAATTAGTGCCAGGGCAACAAACACCTCTTTGGCCACCTCAAGGACAGTCGGAATAAAATGGCTACCGAGGCATGCGTCTACAGAATAGGCCGCAGGCTCAAGGGAATAAGTCAGGTCGCCCTTAGAAAAGAGAACCAATCCCATAAGGGCAAGAATTGGACCCACGGAACAAAGGGCAATCAGGCCGAAGCTGTTCTCGCCCGCGTTCTTTCCGCCAATGGCGCCGGCCACACCCACGCCCAGCGCCATGATAAAGGGAACCGTAATAGGGCCCGTCGTCACGCCGCCCGAATCAAAAGCCAGCGGGACAAAAATTTCCCTGCCCATGGACACCATGAGCATGCCCAGCATGAAAAGCACCATGTAAAAAAAGATGATGATGCTCGAAAGGTCCAGCCTGAAAACAATCTTGATAATCGAAAGCAGCAGGAACAGCCCCACGCCAACGCCCACCGTGGCCACCAGCAGCGTGGGGTGTACCGCCTGCTTGACCTGGTCCGCCAGCACCGAAAGGTCGGGTTCTGCAATGGTGATGAGCACGCCCATGGCAAAACAGACCGAAGCGAGCAGCTGCAACTTGCGGGACTTGGCAAGGCCCGAACCCACATGCTCACCCATAGGCGTCATGGCAAGGTCGGCACCTAGGTTAAAAAGCCCAATGCCCGCCACGAGAAAAACAGCACTTATGGCAAAGACCACCAGTTCCTTCATTGAAAGTTCCACCAGGGGCGTAAAGGACAGTACCAGCACGATCAGGGTGACCGGCAATACCGACGAAAACGCCTCGTGAAGCTTTTCAAAGAAGGTCTTGAACATTACTCGCCCAGATACTCCACGGCAAAGATAAGAGTGGAGCCTCCAGGAATGGGGCCTGCGGCACGGGCACCGTAACCAAGGCCGGGGGGCACAATCAAGATGCGCTTTTCGCCGGGAAGCATTCCTGCCACACCCAACTCCCAACCGCGAATCACACGGCCACCGCCCAGGGGGAAACTGAATTCCTGGTCGCGATCACGGGAACTGTCGAACTTGTGACCGTTGGTGAGCCAGCCCGTGTAATGCACCCGGACCGTAGAGCCCACCTTCGCAGGTTCTCCCTCGCCGGGCTTCACGATGGCGTAGCGCAGGCCCTCGGAACCGTTTTCAAGAGCAAGGGTGGTGGTATCCGGGAAAAAGTCCATCTTTTCGACAATAGCGGAATCCACTTCGGACTCCACCAGTTCCACTCGGAAAATCAGGGTGGAATTGGAAGGAATCATAGAATAAGCCGTTGCACCGTAGCCCATGGCTGGCGCCACACGGAGCCAGCGGACCCCGCCTTCACGCATGCCGTCTAGCCCCTGTTCCCAGCCCTTGATGAGCTTGCCGTTGCCGAGAACCACTTCTAAAGGCTTGCCCAAGTCCTTGGAACTGCCAAACTTGCGCCCCGAAAGGAGCCAACCGGTGTAATGGGTCTTGAGGATCGCCCCCGGAACCGTGGGCTTGCCCGTGCCTACCTTTTCGTCGTAGGCCTTGAGGCCCTTGGAAATTTCCTTCCACTTGAGGGCATCTACACTCTGGGGGAACTTGTCCGGCTCCATGGGCGGATCGGCATGGACCAGCTCCACCTCGAAGTACAGGTCGGAATTAGGCGGAATGTTTTCTAGGGAACGGTCGCCATAAGCCATGACCGCAGGCACCGTCAGGTAGCGGATTTCACCCACCTTCATGCCCAGGATTCCCTTTTCCCAGCCCTGGATAACCTGGCCCACACCCAAGGTAAATTCCAGAGGCTCTCCGTCGTAGGAGCTGGCGTAAAGCCACTTGTCCTTGTAACGGGCGATGCTGTCTGCCGTGGCTGCGATGTTTCCCGCTACCGTAGCGCTGTCCGTAGGGGCGGGCACGGCGACTTTTGAGTCCTTAGCCACTTCTGCAGTTGTGGCCTTCGAATCCTTCGGCTTTGTGGCATCCTGAGCGGTTTTTGCCGTATCGGCAGGTGCGGCCTTGGCACTGTCCGCTGTCACAGAATCCGTAGATGTCTCTGGCGTTGCAAATTCCAGAGCCGCCAGGGAGTCTTCCATGGCCCTTTTCCGCATTTCTTCCATCTGCAGGCTGTCGAGAATCAGGTAGCCCTTAAAATGGACCTTGATAAGCTGGCCCTTGCGAATCTCATCGCCCTGGCCGTCCCTGACGCTTTCTATGTTAAAAGGGATAGCCCACAGATTACAAAAAAACGCGAGGACCAAGAAAATCTTCAATTTCGGCATAAAAACTCCTACCCCACAAGATAGAAAATGCTAGTTTTACAGAGTAAGGTTTTTCCCCAGTTGAACGGAAAAAGAATATGCTATCTGTTGTTATCGTTATAACGATTGTCGTGCTGTCCATTATTCTTGCGGCCATCGGTGCCTACGTGGTTATCCACAGCACCGAAGAAAAAGAAGAACCCAAGCCGGTTATCGACGTTTCCGGCCAGTATGCCGTGGTGGTCCGCCCTGCACGGGAATCCCTCACCAACGTAAAGCCCTCCGAAGTATCGCTCCGCTCCTGGCTAGAAACCCAGACGCAGCTCACTCCCGAACAGCGGGAAGAATATATCCGCCAGTGGAACGCCTCTCTCGAAGAGACCATCCGCACCATCGACGAAGGCGACAAGAACGGCACCGTCACCTACCGCATCGAACTAGGCCCCAAGGGCAAGAACTACGTGAAGTTCGTCGGCGAAGACAATTTTATTACCCGCGAGCAAATAAGGAACCACGCCGAAATTTTGCCGCCCTATGTGCTGGGCTGCGACTGCAAGCTTTTGCCCAAGCAGCCCTGGGAAAACCCCAGCAAGTCCGGCTGGAAGGCCGTTGTGCCCTCCCACGGAAGCACCTACGAAGTCCCCGACTGGAGGCAACTTGCGTAAATCCCTCCTCGCCCTCCTGATAGCGGCACCGGTCCTGACCCATGCCGCAGGATCCGCCATTATCACCCTGGAAATGCCCGTAGGCGCCCGCCAGCTGGGTATGGGTGAAGTCGGCGCTGCCGTTGCCGACGACGCCACCGCCATGTTCTACAACCCGGCAGGACTTGCCTTTGGCCCCCTGGCCGACGAATGGCGCATGTCCTACCCCGCCGATTCCAAGACCGCTCCCTTCTTTACCAAGATGGCGGCCCGCAGCAAGAACGGCTTTTTCGCCAAGAGCGAACTTTGGGCCGGAACCGCCCAAGGCATCCTCCGTTACGACGGAGAGCAGTGGGTGGATTACCACTCTGTCACCCTGCAAGGCAACGCCAAGATCAAGGACGCCGTAAAAGTTTATGTGGGTACGGAGCGCGGCATTGACGAATACTCCCGCCAGGTGAAAAAGTTCAACGACATCAAGTCCGCCGAAGAAGAATCCGACGTGGTAGAAGTCAAGATGCCCTGGAACCTGGTGGTAAACGACACCATCACGGCCATCATCTACGACAACCGCACCGAAAAACTCTGGGTAGGCACTCCCAAGAGCCTCTTCCGCTTTGACGGCAAGGCCTGGAAAAACTACGACGAAGAACTGGGCAGCAGGCGCATCACCGCCCTGGTGAACCAAGGCGCAAGCCTCTGGATAGGCACCGACAACGGCCTCTTCTTGTACCGCAACGGACAGTTCGAGCAAAAGGGCAAGGTGCTCCCCAGCCAGAAAATCAACGCCCTGGTGTGGTCCGAAAACCGCAAGGAACTGTTTGTGGCAGTAGAAGGCGCAGGCGTTGCCCGCCTGGTTCCCAAGAAAAGCGTAAACGACAAGGACCGCTGGAGCCTCTTCACCGAAGAAGACGGCATCATGGACCTGAACCCGAAGGCACTTGCCGTCGACAGTTCCGGCCACGTGTGGGCAAGCCACAAAGAAGGACTCTCCCACTTCAACCTGCGCAAGTGGGAACAGATCAAGTTCGAAGGCAACACCATCAACGACATCTCGGTGGACCGCAAGGGCGCCATCTGGATTGCAACGGACAAGGGCGTCTGGCGCCACCTGCCGGACTACGCCACCGCCAGCGGCCGCAAGGCCGAACTGGAACGGGGCACCGCCGAAGCCGAAGGCGACGTCAAGAGCGACGACGAATGGACCCACTACCACAGCGGCAACGGTCTTTCGGTAAACAAGGTGTGGGCGGTTCTCCCCCAGGGGAACGACGTGTGGTTCAGCACCGCAAACGGCATGGAGCAGTACAAGGACGCCGACTACCAGCTTACCGCCTTTTACGAAAAGCTGTTGCCCATCTTGAACATCCCCGACCTGTACCACCTCTACGGCGGCATGACGGTTCCCATGGGAGACTGGGGTACCATCGGTTTCCACGTGAACTTTGTGAGCTTCGGCTCCACGGTGGTTTCCGGCGATATCGACGCCGACGACCTGGTGGCCTACAACAGTTCCGAAATCGTGGGCGGCGTGAGCTACGGCACCCGTTTCCCCGGGAACATCGGTCTTGGCCTCTCCATCAAGTTCTTCTATTCTGACCTGAGCTCCGGAGCCGCCGCCGGCGAAGAAGAGGCAACCACCTTCGGCTACGCCTTCGACGTGGGCATCCTCAAGAAGGGCGTTCTTTTAGACAAATTAAACCTGGCCCTGGTTCTCGCCAACATCGGCCCCAGCGTCTACTATGTGGACAAGACCATCGAAGACCCCATCCCCCTCACCTGGCGGCTAGGGATTTCGTATGAACTCTTGGCTCTTGCCGACTACAAGTGGATCGTAGCCGCCGACTACAACCGCGAAGTGGTCTATGACGATAGCAAGGGCAACCCCGAACCCTTCTACATCGCCTGCTGGAAATCCATCGCCAACCCGGAACGGGGCGGACACGGCGCCACCGCCGCCAAGAACTCCCTGATGCAGGGCGTGTTCAACGTAGGTACGGAATTCATCTACGCCAACACCATCGCGCTCCGCCTGGGCTACCTCTACGACGACGTGGGACAGCGTAGCGAAGTGGACTTCGGTTTCGGCTTCATGATTTCGGACATGCTGCAGTTCGACTTTGCCACCATCCGCGACGTAGGCGACAACGACGGCGTCCGCGACGGCCAGATGCGATTCGGTATGCTGTTCAAGTTCTAGTGGTTAGTGCAAGCCGGACAAGTCCAGTCGCGGCATTTTCGGCAACGGCCTGGAGGCCTCGTTCAAGAACATAATCATGTAGATGGGGAAATAGGTGATTTTCCCACGAACGGAGACATTTGCATTTGCGAATACGAATGCCTGCGGAATGTCGTAATTCTCTATTTGCAGCACGTTGTTCAAGGCGGAATGCTTGGTATAATCCTTGCCGCTCTTGACTTCGATGGGGAGGCATTTGCCTTCATATTCGATGACAAAATCGAGTTCGCCGAGTTTCTTGCTGTTGAAATAGTAGCCGTCATAGCCGTGAGCGCGCAGTTCTTGGGCGACTGCGTTTTCAAAGATTGCGCCGCAGTTCATGTCGTGCCCGCCTTGCAGAAGTTGCATCTGTGAAGCCCGCCCGTAGCTTGTCGTCAAGAGCCCAACATCAGAAAGGAACAGCTTGAACAAATTGTTCTGCTTGTTGATTTTCAGCGGCACTACGGGTTCTGTCGTATTGAATGCCGGTATCGCAACTCCCGCATCGATAAGCCAGTTGAAGCTGTTCTCGTAACGGCCGAACTTCTGCTTGGCGCCAAGGTCCGCGAACATGTAACGCTTGTTCTTGGAGTTCAACTCGGAGGGGATCAAGTCGTAAGTGTTTATCAGGTGGAGTTTGCGTTCTTTCTCGTATTTCGAGAAATCCCAGTTGTACTGCTTGAGAATGTCCTTGTGGATTCGCGTGACGGCGTTCAGGTCGTTCGAATCGACGAACTCCTGCACAGCGGCTGGCATGCCCCCGACAATCAGGTAGGTATAGAAGGCATCCAAAATCTTGTTGTGGACAAATTCATCGACCGGGGCCTTGGCGGTAAAGTTTTCCCGCAGCCGCGCCAGTGCGTCGGCAGGAATTTTCTGTGCAATCAGGAATTCCTCGAAATCCATCGGGAACATCTCGATAACTGGCAAGTAGCCGACCGGAGCCGAACGAAAGTCCGTTAGTTCCACGCCCAGGAGCGAGCCGCTAAGGACATACCGGAAAGAGCCTTCCTCTACGAGGAACTTTATGGCCGTCAGGATTTCCTTGTATTCCTGCACCTCGTCCAGAAAGATGACTGCTTTCCCCTTGGTGAGTTCCTTCCGCGTGGCAAACTGGAGTCGCGTAAAGAATGCCGAAAAATCCTTGTTCTTGGCGGATTCGAGCAACCCCAGCAGTTCGGGACTCTTCAAGAAGTTGATTTCGACGAAATTTTGACTATTTGACTCAAGAACGTGCCTTATAAGGAATGTTTTCCCCGTCTGGCGGGCCCCCGTCAGTAAAATGGCTTTTTTATCGCTTTTTAGCCAATTTTTAATCAAAATTTCATTCTTACGGTATAGCATTCGTTACCTTTTTCTATTAAATATAATCAAAAAATTTACCTTTTCCAATAAAATTCACTCAAAAAATTCACCTTTTCTAAAATCCTTTTTTTCTCAAAAAAACGATCACTTGTGGAAATAATAATGTAAATTATTCCCTGTATGAAGGATTATGGACATAGACATTGCCGACAGGAGCCAGTCCGCCGTCCCCTAGTCGGGACCGTTAATCCCCCCCCCATGTAAATTCTAGTTTACAAAGCGGTCAATACATCGGCGCCCTGAGCCTTTTACCGGCGACAGGGTTAAAGGTCACTGAGCACGCCGAAGTGACCCATATCCTTGCTTGTCATTGCGAGGGGTGTACGCCCCGAAGCAATCTCTTTCCCGAATTGTCACCCGCGACTCTCTCTTTTGTCATCCCCGCGACCTGTGGAGCCTGTGCTGAGTGGCACACTGAGCCTGTCGAAGTGCATTGTCGAAGCAAGCGAAGTCGAACCAACGCGGGGATCCCCCCCCCCTTTTGCAAACGCAAGACGCACCGTGCCGAAACCCGCGCGGCATGCTGTGCATAAAATACACGAATAAAGAACTTCTGTAGGGGGGGGGAATGAGACTATGGACTTGCCGATATTCAAAACAATTGAAGAAAAAAGAAAGGCCTATGATTATAGGCAAGCATCTTCCTTTGAAGATGCACTAAACACACTTCAACAAGTCTCTGCCGAAGGCAAAGAAAAAGTGTTCTTTCGTGGCTTAGCTGAAGGATCATGGAAAATCTTCTCTTTTGCTCAACGCGAGTGGATAACGAAAGAATTGTATCATCGTTTTAGTAGTTTTGATGAATACATTTCCTCATTTCTTGAATACACAAAAGCAACTGAAAGCATTCGGCTAAATCACATCTGCAAGGTTGTTGCGGATCCGAGCATCTTTTCAGTTTTGCAGCATTATGGGGCCCCAACACCATTTGTTGATTGGACCTCCGATTACAAAGTAGCTTTATATTTTGCAACCCAGTCATCCAATGGAATGTGTACCGGTTATGAAACAAATTCATTTGTTTCTGTTTATTTAATCACTTTGGGAAAAGGCGCATCTACACCAAGCAACGATTTAACGAGCTTTGCAGATATGATTAAGCAACATAGAGCAAATATGAGCGCAATCATTACAGAAAACGGAAATATTCTTGGTAGCAATTATGCTGATGCCACATTCTTTGGCATATGGAAAAAAATACAGCTTTGGATGGAAGAGACCCAAGATGAAGAATTTATGCAAATTTCGAATCCTCGCTCTGATTTGCAAAAGGGAGCCTTCGTATATACACCGGAAAGTGAAAAGCCATTAAATGAAATATTTCTAGGAAAAAAAATCACCGATGATGATTGTACAACATCAGGAACCATGGTTCTTCCAGAAACAAACGATAATACACCAATATTTATGCCTACCCAAATAGTAGACGATGGTGGCAATTCAGCTGCAAAACAATATTATCCTAAAATAAGATGTCTTGACATCCATAAGTCTGTTGTTCCCCAAATTCAAAAATACTTGCGAGATAAGAAAATTAATTCTTCTTTGCTAGGTCTTGATTCTGATAATTGGGGTACTGTCACATACAAGTCATTTCTAGAAGATCATCATCTGCGGAACAACTTTGTAAAAAAAGGAGTCAATTATGCCTAAATGTCCTCATTGCGGTGCAAATGCTGATGCAGACGCAAAATTCTGTGAAGTTTGTGGGAAATCTACTTCTCAGACAAAACAATGCGTTGAATGCGAAAGGGAAATCCCAGTAAAGGCAAAATTCTGCAAATATTGCGGTTTCGATCAAGACAAAGATCCTTTTGATTGGACCTAACAGAAAGTAAAACTTAACATAAGGAGAAGCAATGAACGTAACTTATATGAATAGGCCTATTGCCACAGCCGTCAATCTTTCCTTTGAAGATAGCGGCAATCCTGCCATTATAATTATCAAGGGGAAAATTGGCAGTCCAAATCCATTTTCATCTACTTCAGATATCTTGAACAAAGACGGATTCAACATTATAAACAGCAATCATGTGTTCTCTAAAGTTGTATTTACAACAGTGAATACAGCTTGGTCTTTTGAAGCAAACGGATTACTTTAATAAAGGAGCTTTGATTATGTATAAACAATCTTGGACGTGTTATCGCTGTCGTGCCGAAGCCACCACGTTTGACGGAGAGCCACCAAACGGATGGAGCTCCTACGGATCATTGTGTCCTCATTGCACTGCAAAAGAGGCAGACAAAAAAGAAGCCGAAAGAGAAGCAGGAGGCGGTTATGAATTTGAATTTCCTTCATTAGGTGATATAAAATATTATCTAGTTGCAATTTTTATTTGCGCAATCGGTTTTCTTATTACATATTTGGCTTGTGAGAAATTTGACTATGATATCGGAAATCGTTTTGTTCATATTCCTTGGGCAATTGGATCAATCATTGCACTTTGTTTCTCAATAAGGGCCAAAAGCGGTTGTTTGTTTGCGATTTTTGCATTTTTCATTCTTATGGGTTATTTTGTGGTAATCGGCATTATAGACCTGTCAAATAATTCCTCAACTCCTCAGAAACAAGAAAGCCCTAAGCCAAAACAATCCGCGTATCTTGATGGCATAGACAATATTTCCAGCTTAGATGAACTAGGTATCTTTTACTACGATATCGCAAAAAAATTCAACAAGAACAAAATGGGGCTGAAAGGAACGCCAGAACAAATAAATGCCGGCAACAAATTGATGGTTTCCGTTTATGACTTCTTGGGTACATCGGCTAAGAACGAAGATATGCTAAATGTAGACAGCATGAAAACTTTCATAAAAAATTTTGATCCAATATCCGACTACCGTAGAAAAAAGGCACAAGAAGAATTGCAATTGGGCGTCGAAAAAATACAATCACTCAATAAATAAAAAGCCTGACTTCTTATATTTTCACTGATGATTTCACTAATGCATCAGATTACCGCCTGGTTCGGCTGGGGCAACGGCGTTGGAGCCCTTGCCGCCATCAGCGGCATTCTAACAATCCTCGCCGTTCTAGCCCCGGTTGCCGCAGGGATGTTTCTTTATGGACTAGAGCGTCTCCAGCTCAAAATCATCGGCATTCTAAATCACAGATTTGCCTACTTTTTCGTAAACTACATAACCTTTCCGGGAACATTCGTTCACGAGATGTCTCACTTGTGCTTTGCCGTGATAACAGGTGCCGAAGTTTGCGAAATCAGCATGTTCGAAAGCGACAATGGGCGACTAGGGCATATTGCTTACCGAAATCGCGGTCCATGGTTCATGAAGTCGATACAGGACACCCTGACATCCGTCGCTCCAACGATAGTTGGACTTGCCATAGGATATCTCCTTATAAGACATCTCCTTACAGCACACACCTCCATAGGAATAAGCATCCTATTGTGGTATCTGGTAATTTCACTTATCAACCACTCTACCATGAGCGATGTTGACCTTAAAGGCTACTTCTCGGGCGTGTGGGTTTTCATTTTACCCTTATTTCTGCTGTTCTTTGTGTCAGGATTGTTGGCTTAACTTTTGACCGACACATTCTCTTGGCAATCCCAAGCCATCTATGATCTCAAAAAAACAAGGGGAGACCTATGAAAAAGGTAATCGCAACCAATGAGAATATCAAGAAACTGATAGAAGACGCCATTAAAGAGTATGGCTTGAACTGCGATTTGTCATACATCGATGTATCCAATGTAACGGACATGAGCTTTTTGTTCCAATACAGCCAATTTAACGGCAATATCAACAACTGGGACGTTTCACACGTGACCGAAATGAAAGCGATGTTCCAATACAGTGATTTTAATGGGGATATCAGCAAATGGAATGTTTCCAAAGTGACCGATATGAGGGGAATGTTCTTCCTTTGCGACTTTGACGGCGATATCAGCGGCTGGAACGTCTCCAACGTGACCGACATGAGAGGAATGTTCCTATACAGCCCTTTCAGCGGAGACATCAGCAATTGGAAGGTCTCCCCCAAAGTGAATATTACGATGATGTTTAAAGATTCGGCTCTTGAAGCATTAGGAAAAATTCCCGCCTGGGCCAAAGAATCTGGAACTGAAGACCAGCCATAAAGGATTCAGATGCTCCATTTTCTCAAGAAAGCTCCCAAGGCCTGGATTGACCAGCCAGTTATCGACTACCTGATGGGAATAAATCCCCTATTCGTCATTTATTACACGGTACGACGAACCGGCAAAGATATCGACCTTGTTTTCCGCGACAAGAACGGCAAATTCATCGCCGACATCTACGACAAAGACGTTCACGCCATTTCCATCAGCTACCAAGGCAGTCCGCGACACTTTATCTACCATGTGGACAAGAGGCTCTCAACAAGAGAATTGCCTTCGCTGAAAGATTTCATCGAAAAGAAAACCAAGGATTATGCAGCAAGTCAAAGTTCGCTCACCATCGGTCAGCTAAGCGATATCCAAGGAGAATTTAAACGACGCCTAGAAAGCACTCTCGGAATTCAAGGCGTGGAGCTGTTTCCAAAGAACAAACTCGACACCTCCGTTGACAACAACATCCGCATATATTTCAATCAGCTTGACTCAGAACAGCGCGACCGATTTATCCGCTTTCTCAACCGACTAGACAAAAGATGTATCCCAATAGAAATCAATCTCTTCATCAACGAATCTACCGAAGAAGAAATAGGCGCCACCCAGACCGAATTGGACATGCTTGATATTATTAGCCACCATAAAAAAACCTAAAAAACAATTTTTCTCTTGACATTTGACCCCAAAAAAACGATAAATATACTGATGGCACCTTTTTTCCGCATAAAATGTCTTCTGACGCTTATTTTTTCCACCCTGCTGCTTTCGGGCTGCGGGCTCAGCGACGACACCCGTGAACAACTCAAAACCGCCATCGGCAAGGCGGCAGGTGAAGCCTGGGATTCGACAAAAGCGAAGACGGCAAAGTTGGCCGATGAAATTTCAACAAAAATTGAGGAACACGGCGGGGCACAGGGCATTTACGACGAAATCACCCAATACGTAGATGGGCTTTTCGAAGATTCGAATGACGGAAGCGACAGCAAAAAGAAATCTGCCCAAAAGTCAAAGCCAAAACAGGCAACGCCCAAGACTCTTGTCAGGCGAACCCCCGCTCAGCGGAACTACCACGAGGAAGTTCTGAGCCTCACTACCTTAAAAACGGCTTCCGTAATCATCGACTGCCTGCGGCCCGAACTGGACACCGCCATAAACGTGGTGGTCGCCACCTACCGCGAGGTGTTTGAAGACGACAATTACCGCCCCGTAATCACCAGCGGGAACGACTCCGACAAGCATGGAGAACGCTCCGCCCATTACGCCTGCGCCGCCGTGGACATTCGGATCAAGGACGTAGAAGATATCGAAATCCGCAAGGCCCTGGCAAAGGCCATTACAGAAGACCTTGACACCCGATACGTGGTCCTCCACGAAGACGTCGGCAGGGCAAACGAGCACCTGCACATTCAACTGAGAAACGGCACCTACAACAGGAATGAGGTGTGGCAATAGTACAAAGAAATAACCTATTCCACACGCTCTAGGATGACCAGTGCCCGTTCCTGGGTGCTGTTGGGAATAGTGTAGAAGTGCTTGCCCACGAACTTATAGCCGAAATCTTCGGGGTGAAAAGTCTTGAGTTCGTCGGCCACGGCGGGGCCCTTCATAAAGAATACCCGGCCGCCCACCTTCAAGGAATTGGCGATGCGGGGCAGGGTCTTTTCCATCAGTTCAAAGGCACGGCTGATGACGCCCTCTACAGGGATTGTCATGCTGCGGCTGGTGACCTTGTGACCAAAAACGTCGATTCCCTTGAGGCCCATCTTCTCGATGACCATGTTCAAGAAATTGATGCGGTTCGGCCGAGGCTCGCAAAGCGTAAGACGAATCCCCGGATTTACAATCTTTAGGGGAATTCCCGGAAAACCGGCGCCGCTCCCCACGTCGATCATGCGGGCGGGCCACTTGGGCACATAGGCGTTTATGAGCGTGCAGTCGGCATAGTGCCGCTCCACCATGGTCTCGAAAGCGTTTAGGCGGGTCAAGTCCTGGTCGTCGTTGTTGGCCCGCAACAACTGGTGGAACTCCCAAATCTGCTTCAAGGTCTCGGGCTGAAGTTCTACACCGTAATAGTGCAAGAGCTTGTCCAGTCCCTCAATCGAGGGCTTCACCCGCTTGCCGCCAAACAGAGGAAAGTCGGTACGTGGTGCCTTCAAGTGAGGCACAAAGTCACGACCTGCGGCAGAGGCATTACGGGAAGGTTGCCGCGCCACGCCGGAATCGGACCGTGCAGAAAAAGGCTTCTTGGACCAGTTTGAACTTGCCATATTGAAAAAATAAAAAAACTTAGGCTCTTTTCGGGACAAAAATAAGTCTATACATAGAGGAGGCTTATTTTGTCCAAAGATAGACACGAAAAAGAAGCTGGAGTCCTGCGCTCATCCGTCTTTGTGGCGGCACTTTTTGCCCTGGTTGGGGTCGTTTTTGCCGCCCCGCTAGGCGAATCGAAGGTTTTCGACTGGTGGGACAACGGAATCATTACCGCCGAAGAGGCTACCGAAATCCTGGACCTGCTAGAAGAAGGCAACCAGGAGGAGGCCTGTCTCCTTGCACAGACCTACGCCCAGGAAGCCTGTGACGAAACGGCTAGTGGCAAGACCCGCGCAGGCTCCACCCTAGGGAAAATTTCCAGCGGCAAGAAGTCCGCGAAAGCCCCGACCCGCCCAAGCCTCACACCTCACGGCTACATAGACTGGAAAGGTCGAATCGATTCCACGGGGCACCTGGAAAGTCACCGTACCGAACTGCAGGTCCAGTTCTACCGCTACACCCTGAGGCTCGGCTCCCAGGAACTTTTCGCCTACAAGAACCAGGGGAGCGAGGCCTATTTCGGAGACGTTTCCACACGGGAACTCCACAGCCAGATTCCGCTGGACACCCTCTGGGGAACCGCCCTCCTCTACCCCTTCGGGAACTTTCATGTGGCAGGCCTTCTGGACACCGCCAAGACGACACAGTTCCGGCTGGGATACGGCAGGCGGGGCATCGCCAGCGTCGAAGCATTTTACTGGCACGGTTTTGGCAACATTCAGCAAACCTCCGACAGCCTACAAGCCCGCATCCACTCCCTCGGAATGCAGACGAAATTCCCCTTCGGGCAGGTGGCCGCCTGGTGGCAGCACGGTCAGGAATTCCCGCTTATCAAGGTGCAGTTGTACGGCAGCGAGAAGAAGGAGTGCGACGGTGAAAACAGCGCCGACAACGCAAACGCCAGAAAATCCGGCGGCAAGGCAGGTCAGAACGGCGCCGACAACTCAGGTCCGGGCGGTGCCGTCACCTACAGCTGGCGAACCACCGCCTATATCCATCGGGAAAAGTTCCCTAGGTACGCCCGCTTGAGCAAGACCATCCAAAGAAGCAGGTTCTGGGGGGCCCAAAGCCTGTCCGTCAGGGCTCCCGACCTGCTGGACACGAGAGTCTCCGCAAACGGGACCCTTATAGAGCCTCTGGACGCCGACACCATGGCTGTTCGGCTCAAACTTGGGGCAGAATCGGGTCCTGAATTTTTGAGATTATCCGCCAGCGCCACCTGCCGAGACGCGGGCTCCAACTGCAGACAGACGGACTGGAAAGGCGGCCTGAACCTTACTCCCTGGGAACTCTGGGCTTTGGGGGCTTCTGTCCGGGTCCGGCACGACCGACCCGAAGGTTTTTCCCCTCCCCACCTGGAATTATCCTCAAAATTCACGGATTATAGACAAAGTTATACGAAATTCACCTTCATCCTTCCCAAGGGCCGCCCCCGGGACGACATGCGCCTGCGTTCGGAATTCCTTATTTCCGGAGATTACCTGGACATTTCCCTTGTCTGCACCTTCAAGGGCGTTCACCGCCTGCACCTGACCCCGTTACGGGGTTTTGCCGAGGCAAAAGTGCGTTTTTGAGACTAAAGGCCCTGTTTTTTCTCAAAAAACACCTCAAAGGAAATGTTTGCTCATGGTTACACGGGTAAACAGAAAAGTATACAACCTATGGGCTTTATGCCCTGCCAGATTCTATCTTAATGCATACCCAAACACTCCCTTGACGTCCCTAGGCTGCTCCTTTGCCCAGGGACGTCTTTTTGTTGTCATCCCCGCCCCTTTTATCGTCATCCTCGCGAAGGCGAGGATCTTCATATTCTTTATAATTCTACTTTTATTAGTATGTTTATCGCCGCCGCCATCGGAGCTGTCGCCTTCTTGCCCTCCATCGTCTTGAACATCGCCCTTGCCTGCGGTGCTCCCTGGGGGGCCTATGCCATGAACGCCCAGCACAGGGTTATCCCGCCGGAACTCCGCAAGGCCTTTATCGTGCCGACCTGCCTGCAGTTCGTGGCCCTGTTCGTGCTGCTCAGCGCAGGGGGAATCCTGCCCGAAATTATCCCCTTCCTCATCACCCGGATTCTCTCCTTCTTCTTTGCGCTGTACGTGACCTTCTATACGGCAACGGTTCTTTTCAGCACCAGCTACAAGGAACGCACCGTCATGGGTAGCTTCGCCGTGGTGAGCGCCGTCTGTTTCTGGATCGTGGCCGTGGGCACCCTGAATTTCTAGCCTTCCATTAGCTATATTCCCTGCCATGGTTCACCCCTCCGCATTTGTGCACCCTTCTGCAAAAGTCCACGAGACCGCATCTATCGGCCCCTGGAGCATCGTAGATGCCGGAGCCGAAATTGCCGAAGGCGTGGTGCTGGAAGCCCGTGTCCATGTGTACGGCGGCGTTTCCATAGGCAAAAACACCCGCGTCTTTGACGGGGCCGTCCTGGGGGCTCCTCCCCAAGACCTGAAATACAACGGAGAACCCACCCGGCTAGAAATCGGCGAGAACTGTACAATCCGGGAATACTGCACTCTAAACCGGGGTACGGCACAGGGCGGTGGAGTCACCCGCCTTGCAGACAAAGTATTACTCATGACATACTCCCATGTGGGTCACGACTGCTTTATCGACGAAGGGGCGGTAATTTCTAACGGATGCCAGCTGGGCGGCCACGCCAGAATCGGGCGCTATGCCACCTTGGGCGGAAACGTCGGAATGCCCCAGCGGAACCAGGTAGGAGCCTACGCCTTCGTAGGGGCAACCCTGAAAGTGGAAAAGGACGTGCCCCCGGCAAGCAAGGCCTTCGGGACACCTCTCAAGTGGGGCGGCCTGAACCTTCACGCATTGAAACTCCATAGCGAAGAATTTTCCGAAGAACGCATCGCAGGCCTAGACAAGGCCTTCAGGGCGCTGTACCGCGGCGGAAGGCCCATCCAGGATGTCATCGACGAGCTAAAGGCCAGCGGCGACCCCCTCTTCAAGGAATTTTTTGACGAACACTGGGGCGGTTCCCTCATTCGCCCGTAGGATTGCAAACATGCAGGAGAAGGCTTTGGAAACGGGAGCAGCCCCCAAGCACAACTACCAGCGGGATCTGGACTACATCATTCGCCGGCTGGAACGCACCGGCGAAGTGCCGACGCTGTTGTTGCACGCCTGTTGCGCCCCCTGCAGCAGCTACACCATCGAATACCTGTCGCAATACTTCAAGATTACGCTCTTCTACTACAATCCAAACATCGCACCCGACGAGGAATACCGCCACCGAGTTGAAGAAATCAAGCGGTTCGTGAAAGAATTCAAGACCAAACATCCGGTCACACTCATCGAAGGCGAATACGACCCGAAAAAGTTTTACGATGCCGTCCGGGGACTCAAAGACGAACCTGAAGGCGGCAAGCGCTGCCGCAAGTGTTTCGAGCTCCGCCTCGCCGAAGCGGCCCGCCTCGCACAAGAACTGAACACCGACTACTTCACCACCACTCTCACCATCAGCCCTATGAAAGACGCCCAGGTGCTAAACGAGGTAGTGCAGGAGCAGTGCGACATCTACGGCATCAAGCGGCTCCCCAGCGACTTCAAAAAGAAAGGCGGATACAAGCGTTCCATAGAACTTTCCGCCGAATACAATCTCTACCGCCAGAACTACTGCGGCTGTGTTTATTCTCGCCGCGAAAGCGGCGAGGGATAGGCGTTACCTAACTACCTCTGTCAGCCACCCTTGCCATCCGCTGCATAAAAAAGTAGTCTCACGCCATCCCGATGCATTAAAAGCTGCCGCCGAGATTCTCGAGGGAGTTGATAATCACGACGCAATCCTTGGAAACGTTTTGCATCACAAAACGCATCTTGTCCAAGGGAATCGCCACGCAGCCTCCCGTAAAAGGCTTGCGGTCGCCGAACACGTGCAAGAAAATCGCCGAGCCCCTGCCGGGTGTACCCTCGGCGTTGTAACTGATGTTCAGGCAATACTGGTAATGAATAGGGTAATCGGCGATGCGCTCGCTGTTTTCTTTGTCCAAGTCGGGAATATCCTTGAGGCTCACCAGTTCATTATAGCGTTTACCCTTGCGCATGTCGCCTGACCAGTAGGTGTTGCCATCGGCCCTGGTGTATTCAAAAGCCGTTCCCGGGTTTTCGGAATTTCCGAAGGCCTTATTGAACTTGAATGTGCCTATGGGAGTCTTGCCGTCACCCTCCTTGGTCTTGCCAAGGCCATTCTTGCCGATAAATCCCGGAGTGGACATGATCATCTGCCACTTGCCCGACTTGTCCTTGTTGTGCATCGAAACCCATGCGGTAGTGCCTTCGTAAGCGGCCACCACAAAGAGCTGCTTGGCCGTTTTAGCTTCAGGCAACTTCGTGATCCATTCCGGAGACTCGCCGATGGAATTTGCATTGGCGGCTGGGTTCGGCTCTTGCACAACGGCATCGTTAGAAGACGAACTGTCCTCGGAACAGGCGGCAAAAAGGAATGTTGCCGAAAGCAACAAAAACGATATGGAGAAATACTTTTTCATTTCAATTACCTCCGTAAATACATAACCGATGGTTCCAACCCATAATATATTCTCAACAATTAATAACATCAAATATATTGTTTTTATTGAATTAATAGAAATTTGTTATCATTAATTCAGATATGATAACGACCACAAAAAAAAGATGGTCTTTCGACCATCTTTTTTTTCAAATTCAAGATTTGAAGAAGAAAAAAAATCTTCTGTGCTTGGAAAAAGAAGCGAGCAGGACCAGGAGCCGAGCCCCCGTAGCGTATTGTAATACGTGAGGAGGCGAGCGACGCCGTAATGCGAAGCTTATTTTTTCAAGAACTCGTTGATGCCGGCTGCGGCTCTGCGACCTTCACCCATGGCGAGAATCACGGTTGCGGCACCCAGCACGATGTCACCACCGGCGTAGACCTTCTCCATGAAAGTCTTGTTGGCAGCTGCATCTTCGAGAAGGATGTGACCCTTCTTGTCGACGGAGAGTTCCGGCGTGGTGTTGCTGATAAGCGGGTTGCTCCCGTTACCGATAGCAACGAGCACGGTGTCGCATTCGATTTCGAAGCTTGCGCCTTCGACCTTGACCGGACGCGGACGGCCCTTTTCATCGGGTTCGCCCAGCTCGTACTTGTCGACGAGCATGCCGCGCACGTGGCCGGCTTCGTCGCCAAGAATCTTGGCCGGGTTCTGCAGAACGCAGAATTCAACACCCTCTTCCTGGGCATGGAGAACTTCTTCCTTACGGGCGGGCAGTTCGTTCATGCTGCGGCGGTAAACGATGCGGACCTTTTCGGCACCCAAGCGAAGAGCCATACGGGCAGCGTCCATAGCGACGTTACCGCCACCGAGAACCACCACGTTCTTGCCGGGCCACATCGGGGTATCGGCATGTTCCTTGTCGTAAGCGCGCATGAGGTTGGCACGGGTCAGGTATTCGTTAGCGGCGAACACACCCACCAGGTTTTCACCTTCGATGTTCATGAACAGCGGAAGACCGGCACCAGTACCGACGAACACGGCATCAAAGCCATCCTTTTCAATCAGGTCCTTGAGCTTGCGGGTACGGCCAATCACAAAGTTGGTCTCGAACTTCACGCCCATGGCAGCGAGAGATTCGATTTCGTTGTCCACAATCTTCTTGGGCAGACGGAATTCAGGAATACCGTAGCGGACCACGCCACCCAGCTTGTGGAAGGCTTCGAAGATGGTCACGTCGTGGCCTTCGCGGCGCACGTCGGCGGCAACTACCAGACCGGCAGGACCGGAACCGATCACAGCCACCTTCTTGCCGGTAGCGGGCTTCACGGCCGGCACAGAGGCGCCACCGTTGTTGCGTTCGTAGTCGGCAGCAAAGCGTTCCAGGCGGCCGATAGCCACAGCCTGGTTCACGTCCTTGTGCATCTTGCCCATGGTGCAGTTCATCTGGCACTGGCGTTCCTGCGGGCACACACGGCCGCAGATTGCCGGGAGCAAGCTGGTTTCCTTAATCTTGGCGATAGCGGCCTTGAAGTCACCTTCGGCAATCTTTGCGATGAAGGCCGGAATGTCGATGTGCACCGGGCAGCTTTCGACGCAAGGCTGGTTCTTACAAGCGAGGCAGCGGTTAGCTTCCACGATAGCCTGGGCTTCGGTGTAACCCTGGGCCACTTCTTCCATCACGCGGGCACGGTAGCTGGGTTCTAGCTGCGGCATCGGCTGTGCCGGAATGGCAGTCTTGTCCTTGGGCTTGAGCGGCTTCGGAAGGGCATTAATCTTTTCAAGTTCCACCTTGGCGGCGGCGTCCAACTGTTCACGAGTCAAATGTTCAGACATTACTTGCTCTCCTTGGCCTTTGCGTCAGCCATCTTATCAATGTTGCACTTGTGGCCGTCGTTTGCACCGAAGCGGTGCAAGGCTTCCTGTTCCTGGGGCTTGAAAGCGCCCATACGCTGGAGCATGTTGTTCCAGTCCACTTCGTGGCCGTCGAATTCCGGGCCATCGACGCAGACGAACTTCGTCTTGCCGCCGATAGTCACGCGGCAGCCACCGCACATGCCGGTCCCGTCCACCATGATGCTGTTGAGGCTCACGACGGTCTTCACGCCGTAGGGCTTGGTGGTGAGGGCGCAGAACTTCATCATGACCGGAGGACCGATGGCGAGCACCATGTCGGGCTTGCCCTTGGTGTCTTCGCAGAGTTCCTTCAGCGGTTCGGTCACGAGACCCTTGCGGCCGTAGGAGCCGTCGTCGGTCATGAAAATGATTTCGTCGGCGAGGGCGGTCATTTCTTCCTTCATGAGGAAGAGGCTTTCGTTACGGGCACCCATGATGATAGTGACCTTGTTGCCGGCCTTCTTCATGGCCTGCACGATCGGGTGCATCGGGGCAATGCCCACGCCACCGCACACGCAAACCACGTGGCCAAAATTCTCGATGTGGGTCGGGGAACCCAGCGGGCCCACGAGCACCGGGATATCGTCACCGACTTCGAACTTGGAGAGCTCGGTGGTGGTCTTACCGACGGTCTGGAAAATCAGGGTGATGGAGCCTTCAGTCGTGTCGGCATCGGCGATGGTGAGGGGCACGCGTTCGCCGTTGTCCTTGTTCGTCTGGAGGATGATGAACTGGCCGGCCTTACGCTCTTGGGCGATCAGCGGGGCCTCGACGCGGAACATGTAGACCGCGGAAGACATTTGTTTTTTAAAGAGAATTTTTGCCATAGTGGCACAAAAATAAAAAAAAATGGCCCGATTAGCCGGCTACAGGACCAATCAGGCGCCCGGCTGGGCAATAAACAGGAACACCAGGAGCGTCGCCAGAAGGGCAAGCCCTATCAAAAGACGCCGTTTGAGGCTTTTTTTCATCTCTTCACGGGAAGCCTTCTTGCGCCCCGTGGAGAGCACAAAAAAGAAGAAGCCCCAGAAAATGCCGAGAAAGAGAATACCGTATGACATAAAAAGTGATTAGGGGTTAGGATCTAGGATCTAGGGGTTAGGATTTAGGATTTAGGATTTAGGATTTAGGGGTTAGGATCTAGGATCTAGGGGCTAGGATTTAGGATCTAGGGGCTAGAGAAAAACTTGACGCACGAAGTGCGTGATTCTTGTTCACTAAATCCTAATCTCTAGTCTCTACCCCCCTCAACATTCTAAACCATAGACGTTTTAATAAAAAAAGGGCATCCCTCACGGTGGAACACTCGAAGCTACTCATCTTGAAATGATAGCAGTGCCTTGGGGTTTTGTTTTTCGCGTCGATGCGCGCCTAAACTGAATCTCAAGAGCCACGAGCTTTTATAATCTTGTTAGATCGGGCGTTAATCCGTGGGATGCCTATGTCCCTAATATACCTAACTGCGGCGCTAAAAACAAGTGTTTTTTTTGATATATTCAAAAACCTCGAAATTTGTTCAAAAACGGGGTTTTCCGATTACTTCCAGGCTTCCGAAGAGTCCTGACCCTCTTCCAGAAGGGACGAAAGTTCCTTCAGGCGCTGGTCCATCTGGTCCATCTGGACTTTTGCCTGACGGAGCATCTTGCGGACATCGAAAAGCTGCTGGCCCAAGTCCAGCGCCAGGAGCGCCAGGCGTTTTGCGTTTTCCAGGTTGTACTTGCCGAAGCTTTCGAAGCGTTCGTCGATAAAGCCCAGGACCTCCTGCAGGTCGCTATCGGAAAGGTCCGTGCGGATCTGCAGTTTTTCCTTGGCTACCGTTATGCTTACCGGTCTATGTGTATTCAATTCTGCCATTATCGCATTCCTACGCCGAATGGATCATCGTCCATCAGCCATTTTAGCCGAAAAAATTTCCTTGCGAGCCCTCCCGACTCGCGAACAAATCATCGTCCTTTTCGTTGGCCCCGTGAATTTCCGGAAGCTCTTCTTCGTCGTCATCCCTGGACATGGTCATGTCCACGATAGGTCCGAGGCTCGGGTCCTCCACGAACTCGTCCGCCGGTTCTTCCTTCGCAGGCTCCTCAGGAGCGGGTTCCTCCGCAGCAGACTCTTCTTGTAACAGCGGGTCAGGCGACCATTCCGCCGCCTTTGCAGGTTCTTCGGCGGCGGGCTCTTCGAAAGCAGGCTCTGCCGGAGCAGGTTCCGCGACCGTTTCGTCAGCGACGGGTTCCTCTTGCGGAAGGTCGTCTGCAGGCATCTCTAAATCATCTGTCAGGGTAGCGGACGGTTCTTCTTGAGGGGGTTCCTCGAAATTCAATTCCGTCTGCTCCTGGGCAGGCTCTTCAAAGGTATCGTCGGCAGCAACCGCTGACGCAGCAACTGTCGCCGTGGCAATCGTTGCCGAAGGCGCCATCGGGGCGCGAGGAGCGGCTCCTTCAACACCTTCCACGAACTGGTCCACAGGGAATTCTGCCCCCAGTTCCTTTTCGATGGTGGCCAGAAGCTGCTTGAATTTGTCCTGGATTTCGGCAATTTCTTCGGCCTGGTTCTGGATCGTTTCGTCTTTCTGGACCAGTTCCTCGGCCTTCTTTGCAAGTTCGGCATCCTTGCCTGCAAGTTCCACAATCTTGGAAGAAAGCAGCTGGTCCTTTTCGGCAAGCTCTTGCTTCACCATGGCGAGCTCTTCGGCATTTTTCGAAAGCAGGGTTGCCTTGTCCGCCAGTTCCACGTCTTTCTGGTTCAAGGCCATGTCCCGCTCGTTGAGCATTTCGTCCTTGGCTACGAGTTGGCGGTTTTTCTCTTCGAGTTCCTCGGTTTTCTGGGCAAGGAGGGCCGTCTTTTCGGCCAGCTCGGCTTCTTTGCCTGCAAGGACCGTTTCTTTCTGGGAAAGGGCGCTTGCCTGGGTCGAAATCTGCTGTTCCTTGGTGGCAAGGTCCGACTTTGCCTGTTCCAAATTCTGGGTCAGTTCCTGGAGGGCCAGTTCCTTCTTGTTCAGAGCCTCGGCCTGGACCGCCGCCTGGTTCGCCCTCACATCGAGAGCCGCCTTGCATTCGGCCAAACTCGCATTGGCCGTCTGGAGCAGGGATTCCCTGTCTTGCAGGCCGGACTGGGCTTCGGCCAGCTGCACCTTTAAGCTTGAAACCTCTTGGCGCAGGCCACGTACCGTGGACAAGACGCCGTCAACCTTTTGTGAAAGAACGTTCAGATTTTCCAGGTTCATTTTTTCTCCGTAAATCCAGGGGGAACATCCCCATAAAAAGATATATAAAATTTTGACAAAAGGACAATAAAAAAGCATTGTTTTTTGGGGATTTTCTATTTTCGGAGTAATGCTCCAATTCGGCGAACATATCGAACGGCGGCTCGCGGAACTGCCGGCACTCCCTGGCGTCTATATCATGAAGAACGCTCAGGGGAAAATCATCTACATCGGCAAGGCCAAGGTGCTCAAGAACCGTGTCCGGAGCTACTTTGACGGGTCCGACCATACGGGCCACCGGGCGGCCACACTGATGCTCCCCTACATCCGGGACATCGAATGGATTATTACCGAAAGCGAGTCCGAAGCGCTGATTCTGGAGGCGAACCTCATCCGCAAGCACACGCCCAAGTACAACGTGCTGCTGAAAGACGACAAGCATTTCCCCTACCTGGCCTTTTCGGTGAAGGAACCCTTCCCCAGGCTGTTCCTGACCCGCTCGGTCCACAAGGACGACAACCTGTACTACGGCCCCTTCATGGGGTCCCGCATGATAGACCAGCTGATCGACCTCTCGGCGAGGCTTTTCCACATTCGGGAATGCAAGCTGAAACTGCCTCTCGCAAAGCCCCAGCGCCCCTGCCTGAACTACCACATCGGGCGCTGCGACGCCCCCTGCGCAGGACTCATCTCCGAAGAAGCCTACCGTGAAAAGGTGGAGCAGGCAAAGCTCTTGCTAGAAGGCAAGCGGGACGACCTTTTGGAGCGCTGGCAGCGCGAAATGGAAGAAGCCAGCGCGAATCTGGATTTCGAGACGGCGGGCAAGCGGCGGGACGCCATCCAGGCCCTGCAGGCCACGGGAATCCACCAGAAGACAGACGTCAGCGACCCGAACCTTTCGCTGGACATCTTGACGCTCCGACGGAACGGGACCATGGCCGCCGCGGTCATTTTCGAATACCGGAACGGAGTACTCCGGGGGCGCAGGCACTACCGGCTGGAATGCAAGCTGGAAGACGACGCCACCGAAATTTTCCGCCAGATGGTGCTGCCCTGGTACATGGACGTGCCCATGATTCCCGCCGAAATCGCCACCGACATCGCCCTCCCCGAAGATGCGGAACTGCTACAGCAGACGCTTTCCGAAAAGGCCGGGCGGAAGGTGCGGTTCACCAACCCCCAGCGGGGCGAAAAAGTAGGATTCCTGAAACTGGCAGGCGCCAACGCCGACATGATTCTGGTGGAAATGCGTTCCGAAGTGCAGAAGTACAGCGAAATCGACCAGAGCGTCTTCGAACTGCAAAAAGTTCTGGGACTCAAAAAGACTCCCTTCCGTATCGAGTGCGTCGACATCTCGCACCTGAGCGGCACCAACACCGTGGCAAGTCTCGTGGCCTTCAAGAACGGCAAGCCCGACAAGAGCAACTACCGCAAGTTTATCATCAAGACGGTCACGGGTGTAGATGACTTCGCCAGCATGCGGGAGGTCATGACCCGCCGTATCCGCAGGCTCGAAGACGAAGGCACCCCCATGCCCGACCTGTGGGTCTGCGACGGCGGCAAGGGCCAGGTAGACGCCACCATGCAGATTCTAAAGGAACTGGGCCACGACCAGGATTTACCGCTTATTGGACTTGCCAAGCGGCTAGAAGAAATCGTTTTTCCCGACGACCGCAAGAGCATCGTGCTGCACCGTACCAGCCCCGCGTTAAAGCTATTGCAGAACGCCCGCGACGAGGCCCACCGCTTTGCCATTACCTACCAGCGGAGCAAGCGCAAGAAAGACCTGGAAGTGGAATGGCTCAAGATGCCCGGCGTAGGGCATGAGACCCGCGTAAAGATCCTTTCCAAGTACAAGAGCGCCGAAGCCTTTATGGAAGCACCTCTAGAAGATATTGAAATCTTGCTTGGGAAAGTCCGGGGCAACAAGGTCCGGGAGCAGGTGGCGAAATACGTGACCGATTTTATTAAGGTCGACTAGTGCCTAAAGTTCAACGAGAATACCCGCCTGAACGTAGAGATAACCCTTGCCTGCATGATCCAGGAATTCATAACCGCTCATGACAAGAATAGAGGAGTAATCCCCGTTCTTGATGTCAAGGCCACCGCCTACTTTCCAGAAAAGCTGGTGGTCGCTCCCGATAAGGTAGCCTATATCGCCCGTGGCAACCGGTAAAATTTGACTTCCGATAGGCAGGCGCACCCAGAGCGCTCCGCTCACAGGCACCAGACCCACGTTGTCAATTTCCTGATAGCCGCTGCCTACACCCACAAATAACATCTGGTCAATGCGATACCACAGGTGACCATAAATATTCAGGTTGAACTTGAAAAGTTCACTTGCATGATTAACCACACCCGCCTGTACATCCATGGTAAAGGCATTTGCAGGCACAACTGCAATTGCAAACACGAACAAGAAAGCGGCCAGGATTTTTTTCATATTGCGGATACTCTAACCCAAATATAACCATTAGTCCAAGGTTCACTCATCAGAGCGGGCTTCACGAACCCAACCACCTGACTTTTCCTTGCCAAAAGACATAAAAAATCCCTTTAGTATCGCCATGTTCATTGACAAAAAGTAATAGGCGCCAGGAACGACCTTTGCCACTCCCAGTAATAAAATGGCAAGCATAGCCACCAAGAAGACACGGTATAGATTACTGTCCCATGCCAAGGGTATGTTGACTAAAAGCAACAAAATCAAGATATGCGGAGAAAACCACCTCAAAATCTTGTGAGAAAAGAAAAGGTAGCAGCACAAAGGCCTAAAAGGATTGAGAAGAGGGATGTATGACAACAAGTAATTAAAGTTGGCCCTTCCAATACGGACCTTCCGCCGGAATTCACCCGTCGTTTCCTTGGAGGTCTGTTCTGTTCCAATAGCACTAGAAACAAAAGTACAGTAATAACCCTTCTGCAATATTTTTGTCGTCACAAAAAAGTCATCCATGACGCTTTTCTTGGTCGGCAAATCCGTATAGAGCTCTTTGCGTATCGCATAGAGCGCCCCGTTACCTCCAACGAGGAGGTCCATCATCCCTTCAAACTTCTTTATTTCGGATTCCAAGTCCCAATATGCACTTTCCCCACGCCCCAATTCCGATCCGCTCTTATCCGTCAAAATCAAATGCCCGCAAGCACAGCCAATCTTTTCATCCCTAAAGGTCGCCACAAGTTTCCGGATGACATTGGGAAACATCATTGTATTCGCGTCGCAAAAAAGAAGGATCTCACCCGTCGCCTTTTTATGCAGACGATTTAGCATGGCCGCCTTACCTGCGTTCTTGGGGGCCTTGACAAGGGTGATGCCCTGGTCCTTGTATCGTTCTACGATTTCGGCAGTCCTGTCGGCGGAGCCATCGTCACCAATAAGGATTTCCAGTTTTTCCTTGGGATAATCCAGTTCCAGCAGGTTCTGGATTTTGCGCTCTATGACGGCTTCTTCGTTGTAGGCCGAAATCAAGATGGAAACAGTGGGCAGATTTTCTCCATTGCCAACCTTGCCACCTTTCCGCTTGAATATCTCGCTGACAAAAGGGAGGGTAATAGGGAACAGCACATAACAATGAACTACCAGGAACAGTAGAACCCAAAAAGCTATCTGCAAGTAGAAAAGAACCTGTTCGTTCATCGTTCAATCCATTCTTTTTCTTTTTCCAGGAACTTGTCCAGCAACATCTGCATCTCTTGGGGCGACATGGAGTCTGCCACGGTCAATATAGAAAGACCTTTGGGGGCAATCAGAACAAATGACGGGAGAACGTTCAGTTCCCACACTTCGGAGAAACATTTTTTTGCGGTGGCCTTTTTCCCGTCGCAGACAATGGGCGATTCGGAATCCACATCCAGCTTGACGGGGTAAAACTTCTTATTCAGAATGGAGGCCACCGTGGGATTCATATAGACATTTTTGTCCATCACCCGGCAGGGAATGCACCAGTCGGCGTACATGTCCACGAAGATAAGTTTGGGTTCGGTCTTTGCCTTTTCAAGAGCGGTGCTGTAATCCATCCACTGGACTAGGGATTGGGGGATAACCGGAGCCTTTCCGGAGTTTGGCGCTGCAAAAACGACGCCCGAAAAAAAGACGACATAAAAAATGATACCAGCAAGGTGGCGGAACATGAGCTAGTCCTCCCCCCGCCTGCGCGCAGGCGCTGCCTTGTTCTGCTCGATTAGCGTGTCCAGCCGGTCAATGACCGCTTTCTGGAACGGGACCCACATGTCCCTGTCGTCGAGGATGGCGTTCGCCTTCTTGAGGAATTGATCCCTGCTGTAGCCGGCCGAATCCAGGATTACCTTGCGCTTGATTCGGGCTGTCGGAGAATCCTTGCCGTACATCTGTTCGACAATCAGCAGTTCGGTGTAGGTGTTCACGAATTTCTGGTCAACAGAAGGGGCTTTCTTGTCGCAGCCCGACTGCAGGCACAATAGGGCCGCAAGTCCAAGAATCATCAAGAAGCGCCCGGCGACGCTTTTTAAACTCTTGATAATTCGTGGTTGAACGTCGGTCATGACGGTTTTCAGGTTTCGCCTTCCAGGGCGTTTTCGAAAAGGCCTTCTACATATTCGGCCTTGCTGAAAGGCACCAGCTGGTCAATGCGTTCGCCCATGCCAATCCAGCGGATGGGAATCTGCAGGGAACTCGCGATGGAAAGCACCGCTCCACCGCGGGCCGTGCCGTCTAGCTTGGTGACCACCAGGCCCGTAAGGGGGAAACTCTGGTTGAAAATCTTGGTCTGGTTGATGGTGTTCTGGCCGGTGTTCCCGTCAATGACCAGCCACATGTCGTGAGGCATTTCGGGGTTCACCTTCTTGATGACGCGGACTATCTTCTTGAGTTCTTCCATCAGGTAGTCCTTGTTGTGCAGGCGGCCGGCGGTATCGATGAGCACTACGTCGCAGCCACGGGCCACGGCCGCATTGCAGGCGTCGAACGCCACTGCTGCGGGGTCGGATCCTTCTTGATGTTTTACGAATTCGGCGCCGCTACGTTCGGCCCAGGTTTCCAGCTGGTCGATGGCCGCCGCACGGAAGGTATCGCAGGCGGCAATCATCACCTTCTTGCCTTCGTCCTTGAGTCGGGCCGCCAGTTTCCCGATGGTGGTGGTCTTGCCGGCACCGTTTACACCGATGACCAGCACCACATGGGGCTTGCCCTTGAGTTCAAAGGGGGGAGGATCTTTCAAGAGGCGCTCCGCCTCGCTCCGCATAATGTCAAGAACCTGCTCTGTGGTCAGTGACTTGCCCAGAGCCTGCTCGCGCAAGGCGTCGGTCAACAGGAATGCAGCTTCGACACCCACGTCGGCCTTGATGAGGTGCTCTTCCAGCTCTTCCAGGGTTTCGTCGGTAATTTTCCCGGCGCCTACAATACCCTTGAGCTCGCCCATAAGGGCGTCACGGGTCTTGGCAAGGCCGCTCTTGATGGCAGAAAAAAGTCCCATTATACCAGGCTCTCGACCTTATCGACCAGACCGTAGGCCTTGGCCTCTTCGGCACTCATGAAGTTGTCGCGTTCGGTATCCTTGTCGATTTCTTCGATGCTATGGCCCGAAGTCTCGGCAAGAATCTTGCCCGTGATGTTACGGATGCGGAGCATTTCTTCGGCCTGGATCTGGATATCGCTGGCGGGCGCCACGATCTCGCCGTGAATCAGGGGCTGGTGGATCATGATACGGGCATTGGGCCAGGCGTAGCGCTTGCCCTTGGCGCCAGAAGTGAGGAGGACAGCTCCCATGGAGGCGGCCTGCCCACAGCAGACGGTGACCACGTCGCTCTTGATGGCGTTCATGCAGTCGTAAATGGCAAGACCGCTAGAAATTACGCCGCCCGGGCTGTTGATAAAGAACACGATGTCTTCGTGGTTCAGGGAATCCAGGTACAGGAGCTGCTTGACGATGCGTTCGGCGCTTTCGTCATCCACTCCGCCCCACAAAAAAATCCTGCGCTTGGAGGCGAGGAACTCCTCGGCCTTTTTCATCATTTCGGGGGTCTGGTTTTCTTTCTTTTCGCTACAATCGGCCATAATGAATCCTTTTTGTTCAAGTATAATTTAGAAATTATTCAACACTGAATTATCGCCATTTCCTTGCAAAATGTAAAGATTCCTATATTTGGCCCATGCCCGCGTGCAACGATAAAATTTTGGTAGGCCTTGTCAGTCCCGAAGTCCTCTCCGCCATAGAGTCGGACTCCATGCACCCCGTGTTTCTGGACCTGCAGGCCTGTTCGGCGCTAGAAATCCGGTATGACTTTTTCGAAGAGTCCCTCTGGCCGGGCCTTTCGGCGCGGGTCCGGAAGGTAGCGCCCCACGCCATGCAGATAGGCACCATCCGCCTTAAGCGGGATGGCGGGGCCTTTCAGGATTCCCGTGCCGGAGACCGCCTGCCCCTGTGGAAAAACATCCTGGGAGCGGAGCAGGTGCCGGGCTGGCTGGACCTGGAGCAGGACTGCCTCTACGACTACGAAAAGCTGTCCGCCCTGGCCGACCGTCGGAATGTAAAAATCCTTATCTCTCAGCACAATTTTTCCCGCACGCCTACGGACATGGAACTGCGGGACTACGCCCGAGACGTTTCCCGCCTGGGGGCCGAAGGCCTGAAAATTGCCGCCATGTGCAATTCCGACGAGGACTGCGACCGTCTGTACAGGTTCACGCAGAAATTTTCCGGAGACTTCGAACTTTTTGCCGCCTTCGGCATGGGGGATCTTGGCCGGGTAAGCCGAATCTGGTCCCTGAAAGAGGGGGCGAACCTGACCTACGGGGCTATTGGCCAAGTGGCTGCCCCCGGCCAAATTCAGGTTCCCGTGATGGCGGAAGCCCTTGAAAAGCTGTCAGATTTCCATTCCAAATTCGAAATTTCCGCGTTTTTGAACGAAAAATGACGGTTTTCCTTTTTTTATCCTTATTTTTTGGCAAAAAGGCCTTAAATTTTCTAAATATCTATCTTATAGATAGAGGATAACGATATGCGTCTTTCTGAACGGTTTGTAGATAATTGCATTTTGATCAATTCTCCTTGCGAAACCAAGGAGGCCATTCTGAACGAACTGGTGGATACTCTTTGCAGCGCCTATAAGCTGGAACATCGCGACGAGATTTTTGAGGCCGTCTGGAACCGTGAAAAGACCCGTTCCACCGGTATCGGTTGCGGCCTGGCCGTACCCCACGCCAAGATCGACTACGTGGACCGCATGTGCATGGTGGCCGCCACTGTCGAAAAGGGGCTGGATTTCGAGTCCTTTGACGGCGAACCCGTTTATTTGCTGATTCTCATCGTAAGCCCCGGAAACACCGTCGGACCGCACCTGAAGGCCCTGTCTTCGGTGAGCCGCCTCTTGGCCGACGGCAACGTCCGCAAGGAGCTGATTGCCGCCAAGACCCCGGCGGAGTTCCTGACCATCCTCAAGGGCGCCGAGGATAAGTATTTATAAGGGGTTAGGGTCTAGGATCTAGGATCTGGGGGCTAGGGAAAAGTTTGAAGCACGAAGTGCGTGTTTTTAAATCCCTAAATCCTAGTCTCTAATCTCTAACCTCTCCTCATCCCTTGACAACCTCCTATCCCTTTTATATATTTGCACCCACCTCGGACGGTTAGCTCAGTTGGTTTAGAGCGCTGCTTTCACACGGCAGAGGTCACTGGTTCAAATCCAGTACCGTCCACTCGAAAGGTCCTGCTTCGGCAGGACCTTTTTGTTTTTGTCCGGGGTGTTTTAGACCGTGGGGTACAAGAAGCGTCGCCTAGACCTGCCCGAAGAACAGGTCCGAAAGGGCAGAACGGAACTGGTTGATGCGGTCGGCGCTGGGTTCCCGGTGGGGCCAGGTGAAGTTGCTCAGGAGGACTGCTGCCGCTCCCTTTTCGGGGTCGGCCACGATGCTTGCTCCGGTAAAACCGGTTTTTCCGAAGGTGCGGGGGGAGCGGCGGCTCCCCATGAACCGTTCGGCGTTCAACTCCCAGCCCAGGGCCGTTTCTGCACCCACCTCCGGGGCGAAGGCGTTGTGGCTTACCAGGTCAAGAAGTCCGGCCGGAGCCACGGTCTTGCCTTCGAAGACGCCGTCGTTTAAGACCATCTGCACAAAGCGGAGCAGGTCGGGGACGGTGCTGAACATGCCGGCAGAACCTACGGGGAAAAGCTTCCGGAGCACCCAGGCGCTTTCGTCGTGAATTTCCCCCTGGATGGTGCGGCCCCGGAATTCGCATTCTTCCGTGGGCATGATCTGCTCCTTGGGGAATCGTTCCAGCGGGTCCCAGCCGGAACGCTCCATCTTTAGCGGCTCGAAAAATGCCTCTTGCCCCAGTTGCTGCAGGGACTTTCCGGTGAGGCGGTTCAGCACGATTCCCAGCAGCACGCTGGGCGGGTTTCCATAGTTGAAGGCCTTGCCCGGCGGAATCTGGAACTGGTAGGTGAACAGGGCCTCCAGAATCTTTTCGGGCGGAAGCGTCCGGAGGGTCTTCATGGGCACCCGGTAGTCCAGGCTGTGGGTCAGCAGGTGGAAAATCCGGATGTCGTCCCGGTAGTTGGTGTGCAGCTCCGGAATGAAATCTATGACCTTGGCGTCAACGTCCAGTTCGCCCCGCAGAATGCTGCACAGAGCAAGCGTCGAGGTGGGGCAAACTTTGGTAAGGGAGGCAATGTCGAAGAGGGTGTCTTCGGCAGTGTCCAGCGCAACGACGTGCCTCGAACCGTCGGGCAATACAAAGCCTGCCACGGCCTTGCTAAAGACGCCTTGGGCTTTGCCCTGTTGCAATAGGACTTGAATGGAGATCTGGTCAAACAAAATAGGTTCCTTTTAAGGTTATAAACGGATTTCTAATCAACATTTTGTAATATACAAAATGTTAATTAGATTCAAGCCAACGACTCAAAAATACGTTATACACGCAGTAGCTTCTGCCCTCTAGCGAGAGCGTTTCTAGCAGGAGTTCCTTTTCTATCAACGACGTGACAATCCGCTTGACGGCTGCTGCGGTTCCCAGTTTATATTTATTCAAGAAACTACCCGCCGTGGGTTGTGCAACGGAGCCTTCCTTGGCAACGGCTTTCAAGAACTGCCACTGTTTATCCGTCAGCAAGTTTCGGCGTTCCAAGAAGCCGTTCATTCCCTCGCGCAAGATTTCGGCACAAGACAGGCGAACATCGGCCAAAGTAATTTTCCTGCCAGCATCACGGAACAAGCGATGGCAAAGATACTGCACATAGAAGGTATGGCAACGGGTCCACTCTAACACAAACTCAAGAGCATCATCATCGATGCGACGACTCCCCATACCAAACAGTTTCTTGATAAAATCGCCATAAACATCCGGCTGGATTTTGTCAAGATAAACAATATGCGTACTTTCGTAGAATGGGCTTTTTTCGTTCACAAACATATCGGTCATGATATGCTTTTGGCTCCCGCAAAACACGAAGCGCACATTTTTAAGCGGTTGGATATAGGTGCGCAACAGCGCCTCCATATTCACGCCCTTAAAATTGCGGATAATCTGGAATTCATCAAAAGCAATGACAAATGTCTTCTTTTGGGAACCCAGAAAATCAAAAATACTTTTGAGCGTAGAAAGTTTTTGCCCATCGTTCTGGTACGTAATGCTCACCTGTGGCGAACCCGAAACAGGGTCATACGACACCATTGGACGAATTCCCGAAAAAGACGAGAAGAACTTCTTTAACATAGGTTCGGCCTTCACATTTGCAACAATGGATTCCGAAAGGAGCTTGACAAAGCCCTCCAGATTGTCTGCCGAGTAAACATCGCAATAGCAAAGCGTCATGGATGGGCGTTTTTTGGCAAGTTCATCAAAAACATGGTAAACCAGTCCCGTCTTGCCATAACGACGCGGAGAAATCAGCGTCACATTGATACCGTTTTCCAAATCGTCTATAATATCCCGCGTTTCTTTTTCGCGATCGCAAAAAAGCTCAGCACTTTCGTAAGGGCGCAAAACAAAGGGATTTTCCATAGGCACCTCCATTCAACATTTTGTAATATACAAAATGTTAAACGAAAAGTCAATAGCGATTATCAGCGTTTCGCCACCCCTTCTAGGGTGACATTTGCTTACAGGTCAATAACCCTGTCGTTCTGCAACAGCTGCTCAAACGTCTGTCTTTCGCGGATGACCTTGAGCTCGCCGTTCGTGTACATGGTCTCGGCGGCGTAGCGGCGGCTGTTGTAGTTGCTGCTCATGGCGGCACCGTAGGCACCAGCATCATGGAGAATCAGCAAGTCGCCGACCTTTGCTTTCGGGAGCTTGCGGGTCACCACGAAGCCACCTTCTTCCTGCGTGAACACGTCACCAGATTCGCAGAGCGGTCCTGCCACCACAGCGTCGACCATCTCGTTCATCTCGCGACCATCGCGGGCGATGATGGAAATGCCGTGATAACTGCCGTAGAAGCTCGGGCGCACCAGGTCGGTAAAGCCCGCGTCAAGCAGGTAGAACAGGTTGTCGCCCTGCTTTTTGACGGCGCGGATTTCGGCCATCAGGTAACCGCTCTCGGCCACCAGGTAGCGACCGGGTTCCACTTCCAGGTGAACCTCGTGGCCGATGCTCTGCTGGATGTTCTTGCGGGCCTTGTCCCACAGGTCGTAGTAGGCCTGCATGTCAATGCGGTTGCCCTTGTCTTCTTCGTGGTACGGAATCGGGAGGCCGCCCCCTGCACTGATGGTGCGGAGGTGAGAGCCCAGGCGGCGGCTAGCGTCCACCATGGCGTCGCAAACCTGCGAGAGGTGTTCGAAGTCGGAGCCGGAACCGATGTGCATGTGGAGCCCTGTAATCCACATCCCGTTTGCCTGCGCGAGCTTGACGCAGTCCTTGATCTGCTCGTGCCACACGCCGTGCTTGCTGAGCGGGCCGCCGGTATTCACCTTGCTGGAATGCCCGTGTCCGAACCCCGGGTTCACGCGGAGCGTAAGTTCCGACTTCACGCCGAAATCGGCAAGCTGCTGGATCATATCGGGCGAACCCACGTTCACCGCGATGTCGTACTTCTTCACGAGTTCAAGCGCGTCGCGGTCGAAGATATCTGCGGTGTAGACAATTTCGGGAGCCTTGCCCTTCTGCTGGCCGCCCTTGAAACCCGCCTTCAATGCGCGGACGATTTCGCCTGCAGAAACGGCATCAACCACGCCGCCCAGCTTGCGCACCAGCGCCACGATAGAGAGGTTCGGGCAAGCCTTCTGGGCAAAGCGCACGGTGTCGAAAACTTGGACTTCCTTGACGCGCTTCTCGATCGTCGCGCGGTCATAGAGCCAGAGGGGGGTGCCGTACTGTTCGGCAGCCTTCACGAAAACTTCTTGAGGGATGGAATAATTCATGGGGGGAAAGATAGAAAATAGTGGTTAGGACCGAAGGTCCGTGGTTAGGATCTAGGATTTAGTGAGGCTAGTCTCAAGAGTGTCATCCTGAGCCCGCAGGGCGAAGGATCCAGACCTGAATGATTTGCGACCCTGCGGCCTTTTTTACACAAAATGAAAAACGCCTTGCTGGCATTAGAAGGGGGAGACCTCCCCCCCCCTCAACACAAAAGAAGGGACATCCTTGCGGATGTCCCTGGTGTTTAAGGAGCACAATGAAGAATCGTTACAATCGCCGAGTTAGTCCACGGTCAACTTACGTGCGGAGGCCTGCTGCTTCTTGGCTAGTGAGAAGGTCAACACGCCGTTTTCAAACGAGACCTTGATGTTCTCGGGGTCGATGTCGTCGGCCAGGCGGAAGCTCCGTTCGTAGGTGTACTTGCTGTCCTTGCGGGCACGGGTGGCCTTGACAGTGATGATGTTCTTTTCTACCTGCACGTCCAGGTCTTCTTTCTTGACGCCCGGCAGCTCCACCTCTAGCACAAAGCCGTTGTCCACTTCGTAGTAGTCGGCCTTGGGAGTGTAGGCGCATTCGCCCTGAGCGTTGCAGGCGTTAAAGTTGTCGAGGAAGTTCTGGAGACCATAGAAAGCAGAAGGAAGAATCTGAGTATTGAGCATAATTTTAACCTCACTGGTTGTGGGTCCCGGGCCTTGGCGGTTTGCCTTGGCCGGGGACCCGGTTTTTTGTTTTCACACTCCTATATGCAAAGGCCGTGCCAATTTTTGTAGAGGACGGCACTCATTCGGAAAAAACTGCCATGAAACGGCAAAAAAATGGCGTTTTTGGGGTAAAAAAGGGAGATCCCCGCCTTCGCGGGGATGACAAATGAAGGTCGCGGGGATGACAAAGCGGACATCCCTTTCAATAAGAAACGCCCCTGTTTCAGGTAAAAAACAGGGGGACGTTTTGTTTTTAAGCAGGCGAGAAAAGGAGATCCCCGCCTTCGCGGGGATGACAAATGAAGGGTGCGGTGATAAATAGTTGGATTAGTCCAGCAGGCCCTGGTACAGGTCCAGAAGCTTGCGGGAAAGGAGGCTCGTGTACTTGGCGTTGTTCAGGGCGACCTGGGCCGATTCCAGACTGTTTTTCTGGTTCAGGTAGTCAGTGTAGGTCAGCGCCCCCAGCCTGCGCTGCTCTTCGGCCACCTTCAGGGCCTCCTGCTCGGCGGCCACCTGCAAGACGGCAGCCTTCCACTGCAGATCGGCGCTAAGGGCGTTCAGGTAGAGCTTCTCGATGCTGTTTTCCAAATTCTTTGCCGTCTCCTGAAGGCCCACCTGGGTCTCCGCCTCGTTCACCTGGGCCAGCAGCACCTTGTTGGCGGTAGCCCCCGCGTCAATGATGGGAATGTTGATCCCGAGGGTCAAGGAATTCTGCCAGCCGTACTTGAGCTGGTCCTTGTAGCCCTTGGATTCCCAGGCCTGCAAGCCTGTGCTGGAATTTGCCCCCAGGGTCACGGAGATAGAGCTGGTCTTGCCCGCCACCTTGGTGTTCTTCTGGGCGGCCTTCACAGAAATGCTGTCGGATTTAAGCCCGGGGTGAGCCGCACGAATGCGAGCCTGCAGCTCGCCGTATTCCGGCAGGGGCGGCAAGGAATCCGGATTGTTCATGTTGATTTCGGGAGCGGACACGTCGAACTCTTCGGTCTCGGGCAGTTCCAGCAGCTGCCGGAGCGTGGTCCTTGCGGTAGAGACCTTCAGTTCGGCCGTAATCTTTGCCGCCTGTTTCTGGAGCACGCTGGCCTCGGACTGGGTCAGGTCCTTCTTGGTCACGGAACCTACCCCGTAGAGGTTCGTAAAGTATTCGAATTCCGCCTGGGCCACTTCTACCGCGTAATCCGCCGTCCGCAAGTTTTCCTTGGCCAGAAGCAGGCTCATGTAGGCGTTCAGCACGTTTTCTTGTACGGTGCGTTTGGTCTGCAGGGTAGAAAGTTCCGCCGCCTCCCGGCTCAGTTCCTTGGCCTCTACGTTCAGGCTGGTGGCGCCGCCGTCCCACAGGGTCACGGAGCCGTTCAGGCCCAGGTTCAGGCGGTAATGGTCTTCTTGGTCTACAAAGGGGTGGTCGTAAAGGGTATTCTGGATACTGGCCGAAACCGTGGGGTAATGCCCGATTTTTGCCTGCTTGACATTTACCTGAGCCTGCTGCTCCCGGAGCTTAGCCGTTTCCAGCGAAAGGCTCTTTTCGGCCGCCTGCTTGAGGCAGGCCTCCAAAGTCCAAGACGAAGCAGCATGCAAAAGTGCCGCTGCCGCTAAAATCCCAAACAAGGAGGCTTTCGTGATATTCATGACCTTTAGATGCTTTTTAAGGGCAGTGGGTTGCTCTTACACAGAAACTTTCTTCACGAATTCCCGGCAGGTGGACTCGGGGTCGGCGGTGCCGAAGATGGCGCTGCCCACCACGAACACGTTGGCGCCCGCTTCTTTGCAGGCGAGAATGTTGTCCAGCTTTACGCCGCCGTCAATCTGGATATCCAGTTCGGGTTTCAGCTGGCGAAGTTCGCGAATCTTGTCCAGGCAATAGGGAATCAGGCTCTGGCCGCCAAAGCCGGGGTTCACCGACATGATGAGCACCATGTCCACGATGTCCAGCACCCACTTGATGCTTTCCAGGGGAGTTGCCGGGTTGATGGCCACGGCGGGCTTTACGCCAAGTTCCTTTATCTGGTGGAGCAGGCGGTCCAGGTGGTTGGTGGTCTCGGCGTGCACGCTGATGATGCTTGCCCCTGCCTTCGCAAATTCGCCCACGTACTTTTCGGGATTCTCGATCATCAGGTGACAATCCAGCGGGAGTTTGGTGCCCTTGCCCACGCAGGCCGAAATGCCCGGACCAAAGCTGATGTTGGGCACAAAGTGTCCGTCCATGATGTCCAGGTGCACAAGGCCCGCGCCGCCGTTCTCGATGGCGTTCAGGCCCTTGCCCAGTTCCAAAAAGTTCGCGTTCAACACGCTGGGAGCGATAATTTGCTTTAGACTCATGCCCAAAATATAGGAAAGTTCGCGAAAAAGCCCGCGCCTTCGCTCCCAAAAAGAAAACCCCGAACCTGATTTCTCAAGTCCGGGGCTTTCAGCGGGAAGGGCGAGATTCGAACTCGCGATAGGATTAAGTCCTATACGTCCTTAGCAGGGACGCGCCTTCGGCCAGCTCGGCCACCTTCCCATCTTGGGGACTCCAATTTTACATAAAAATCCGCAGTTTTTCAAGGGTGAATGCCCAAAATTGCCCAAAAAAGCCCGCCAAAAAAGCTAAATTGCGGCTATAATGGTGCGGCTTCTAATAAAATTACTCAAGATTATGGCGGCATTTGCCCTGGTGGGCCTCATCTGCTGCATCCCCCTCTACATTGTCGTTTTCAAGATTCTGCCCGAAAAGGACCCCGACAACCAGTTCAACCGCAAGACTATCCTGCAGGTGCTCTCCGGCGAGACCCGCGTGTTCTACCGCGACGGTGACAATCTCCTGGGGGCATTTTTCGATGCCAACCACCGCGTGTATGTGCCCTACGGCGACATTCCCGTGAACATCGTGAACGCCCTGGTGGCCGCCGAAGACGCGGGCTACTGGAACCACGACGGTTTCAGCCTGTACGGCTTTACCCGCGCCATGGTTTCGAACCTGAAAAGCGGACACATGCGGCAGGGCGGCTCCACCCTCACCCAGCAGGCGGTCAAGAACATCTTTGGCCGCGAGGAACGCTCTGTCAAGGAAAAGGGCAAGGAGCTGATCAACGCGCTCCGCATGGAAAAGCATTTTTCCAAGGAAGAAATCCTGGAGTTCTACCTGAACCAGTTCCACGTTTCGGGCACGGGCAAGGGTGTGGCTATTGCTGCCCAGTATTTCTTCAACAAGGAACTGAAAGACCTGACCCTGGCCGAATGCGCCTTTATCGCAGGCTCCGTGAAGGGCCCCTTCAACTACGACCCTTTTATCCAGCGCAACAAGGAACGCCGTGACCGGGCTATCGCCCGAGGTGCAGAACGCCTGCAATACGTGCTTTCTCGCATGGTAGAAGAAGGCTACATCGAGCAAGAGGACATGGACAAGGCCCTCGCGAGTCCGCTGGAATTCAACCACGGGAATTTCCGCTTCAGCATGAGTACCACGCTGGAGCGGCTGGAAGAACGCCTGGACAGCGAATATTTCAAGGAACTTTTCGAGGGCGAAGGAATCGACGACTGGCGCAAGGCTCAGCTGGAAATCGTGACCACGCTGGATGCTCGGAGCCAGGACGCGGCGAAGCGTGCCCTGCAGAACAATATCAGCAACCTCCAGATGCAGTTGGGCGGGTTCGTGCTCCCCAAGGCCCAGTTTGCAAACCGGGCCCAGAGTGCCCGCAAGGGCGATTACCTTTACGGTGCCGTAGATAGCGTTTTCTACGACGACAAGGGCAAGCTGAAATCCCTGAAGCTGGACTTTGGCCAGTTGAAGGGTGTCGTCACGGAGGCCGCGGTCAAGGAATTTGCAGCCCAGGTGGGCGGCGACGTGAACAAGATTCTCGCCTCCCAGCTGAAACCGGGAGCCATCCTTCTGGTGAGCGTGTTGGACGAAAACAAGATTGAGGGCTACGCCCCCTGCAAGATCGAAACGGAACCCGTGCTGCAGGGCGGTCTCGTGGCTATCCAGAACGGCATGGTGCTTGCAAGTCAGGGCGGTTTCCACAACACGGGTTATGACCGTAGCTTCAAGGCGGTTCGTCAGCTTGGTTCTAGCTGGAAACCCCTACTCTATGCGCTGGCCCTGCAACACCACTGGAACTACATGGATGAGCTGGAAAATGAGTTCAACGTGTTCCAGTACGTGAACCAGTTCTATTTCCCCCGGCCCGACCACAAGAACAAGGGCGACGTGGTGACCATCGCCTGGGCTACCACCCGTTCCGAAAATATCGCCAGCATTTGGCTGTTGGAACACTTGTTAGACAAGCTGGACAGTAACGAGTTTGCCGAGGTGGCGGCCCAGAACGGCTTTGCCCAAGATGCCGACGAAGAACGCAAGGAATATTTCGAGCGGCTTCGTGACAAGTTCGGCCTTACCCTGAAAGAAGAATCCAAGCGGGAAATCGAGTTTACCCGCGCCCGCGACGCCCTTGCAGAACGCTACAGGCTAGAGGGTAAGTCCGCCCGCGCCCGCGCGGTGCTGAACCTGCGCTACGGTACGTTCACGGATATAGGCGTCAAGCAGGCCAAGAAAGACGAGACCCTCATCAGGTACCTGAACCATAACTACAAGAACTACGCTGAAATTTTGCGTGCCCGCGAAGCCAAGAGCTTGGACCCCGATGTAGAGGCCACTCTCCCGCCCATGGATTCGGTGACGCTTTTCCCGAATTTCAGCCTGGCCGATTTCAAGCGGCTCACCACCATGATGGAGCCCGTAGATTCCGAAAAGGACTACCTGGAATTGAGCCAGCTCCGTTACTGGCCCGATTTCCGCAGGGCGCTCTCCATGGCAGAATACGCCCGCTTCGCAAACGAAATCGGCATTCATCAGAAACTGCAAAAAGTGTTCAGCATGCCCCTGGGCGTAAACGAGATTACTCTTGGCGAAATCACCACGGCCTACCAGACCTTGCTTACCGGGAAGGTTTACAAGTGCCTGGATGCCGACTGGGCCGACCCCTGCTTTATCAAGGAAATCAAGAATCGTGACGGTCGCGTGATTTTCAGGAACGAGGTGGAGACCAAGCAGGTGCTTTCCGATACGGTCACGTCCCAGATGGCGGTGATGCTTCGCTCCGTGTTCACCAACGGTACGGCCAGGAGCCAGGTGGCAAACCTTTCTGTTTCAAGCGAAGACCGTTCCACTACGCTTCGTTTCCCAGTGATGGGCAAGACGGGTACCACCAACGATTACCGCAACGTGGCCTTCATGGGAGCGCTTCCCACTTACGTGGCCGAACAGAACGGCATCGCGCTGGATTCCGTAGTGGCTATCGGAAGCTACGTGGGCTTCGACGACAACAAACCCCTAAAATCGGGACGCACCCGCATCGCAGGTGCATCGGGTGGCCTGCCCCAGTGGGCATCCTTTGCCAAAGAAGAAATCGACATTCAGGGCATTCCCGAGCACATCGACTTCTTTGACATTTCCATGCTGGCCACAGGCGAAGTCCCGCTGGTACTGCCTAACGAGCGGGGTGAGCTGAAGGTGGACCCCATGACGGGCTTTGTCCTTCCGGAATCCGAAGCTTCTGCAGGCCGCACCCTCCCGTGGCTGGAGGTTCCCGGTTTCAGGGCCGCCGTTGCCGAGGCCGCCACAGACAGCACTGCCTCTGCAGAGGCTGCACCCGCGCCCGAACTTTCAATCGTCCCCGTCGAAGACGGCGAGGCTGCACAGACCGAAGCTTCGGCCGCACCTGCGCAATCCGGGGCGGTCGCAGAACAGCCTGGCAGCGTTCAAGCTTCAGTCGCTACGACGGAGCAACCTCCGGCAGCTCCCGCTCCTGCAGCTCTGACGGAGCAATCTCCGGTAGCCCCCGCTCCTGCCGCCATGCCCAAGGACGACGACTGGGATTTGCCTGCCGACCTGGACGGAAACAACGCCTTCGTCCCGCTGGAAGCCGGGGAATAAAAACCGAGAAATTTGACTATGAAACGACTGCTTGCATCTGCACTTTTTCTCTCGCTCCTTGCCGCCTGCGCAGGAACGGCCCCGGCACCGTCCTCGCCTGAGAATGGGCCTTCCTCGCAAGCTTCAGAAACGTCCGCACCTGCTTTGGAAGCGTCCGCACCGGCCGCTGCGACGGAGCATCCTTCGTCCGAGTCGGTCGCACCTTCCTCAACTGAATCGAGGCCTTCCGGACAACAGGCGGCTCAGCAGTCCGCCGTCATGTTCAACTCCCAGCAGCTGGACAACTACCGTCTTTCCACACCCGAGAACATCCCCGCGGCAGCGACAGAGTCAGCCCAGCTCGGCGCAGATCAAACCGGCGTTCAGAGCATGAACCAGCCCGCTGAAACAGCATCGCGGCCTCTGGACCCCTACATGGCGTTCCCCGCCCTGGTTGACGAGGTCTTCGCTTTCGCCGACTCCCTGTACCGTGCAGGCTACACCGATTCCGCCACCGCCTACCTGGAGCGTTTCCGCGTCATCAAGCCCCTCTGGCTCCAGTGGGAGCGTCGCGCCGATTCCCTGCTCAACGAGTTCGGCAAGACCCGCGCCGAAAAGTCCAAGCAGTTCGACCCCATGGTCCTTAAAATCCAGAACATGAACCGGGCCCAGTCCGCTTACAGCCTTGTGGCCGAAACCGCCGACAGCCTCATTGCCCTCGCTCCTGGTGATTCCCTTGTAGCCTGGGCTGGCGAACAGAAAAAGCTGGCTTACACCAACACTCTGCAAAAGGCCCGTCGCGAGCTTTCCGAAATCAGGGTTCTTGCCGAAGGTCATGCCGAATTCAATGCGGCCCAGGCAAAGCTGAAAGAGTTCCAGTTGCGCTATCGGGACTTCGAAGATTCCCTGCAGACCTTAGCCCTCGCCGCAAGAATCGCAGAACTTGCCGCCGTCGCCGATTCCGTGGCCAAGGATTACTGGGCAAAGCACGACCCCGCCCAGGCCCTCGCCCAGGCCGACACCCTGACCCGTCAAGAAAAATTCCCCCAGGCCAAGGAACTTTTGAACAAGTTAATGTTCAGCAACTTGCGGCAACAGGCCCTTGAAAAATACAACGCCCTGGCCGACGCCTACTGCAACAAGCAGCGCAAGGTGACAAGCCAGCTGTTCACCAAGTCCCAAAAGCAAAAAGATGAACAGAACAAAAAGTCCCTGCTCAAGGATGCCATCGATTCCCTGGACAACTGCCTGGTGGAGTACCCCGACTATAGCCAAAAGCAGAAGGTTCTCGACAATATGGAATTTCTGAAAAAGGAACTTGCCAAATGATGGACGCCACCTGGTGGGAATATGGCCAGTATCCCGCTTTTTTCGTGCTCGGCGCAATCGTTAGCCTCATCAACAGCATCGCAGGGGGCGGAAGCACCCTGAGTCTCCCCATCATGATATTTCTCGGCATACCCGCCACGGTGGCAAACGGCACCAACCGCATCGGTCTCATCATCGGTAACATCAGTTCCGTGGCAAACCTCGCCCGCCACGGCTACCTCAACAAGAAAATTTTCTTCCAGCTCCTGATTCCCACCATCGTCGGGGCCTGCATCGGCATCCTCTTCCTGGTCCGCATCGGCGACAAGGCGTTCCAGGCCATCCTCGCTGCCGTTATCTGCCTCGTGGTGGTCATGAGCCGTCTCCGCAAAGACATCTTCGGCAAGCCCCCCGCAACCCCTCCCGAAAAACTCACCTGGAAAGGGGCCCTGGGTTTTTGCTGCGTGGCCATCTACGGCTGCATCGTCCAGGTGGGAGTTGGCTTTGTCCAGATTTTCAGCCTCACGCGGTACACCGGCCTCGACCCTATCCACGTAAACGCTCTCAAGAACGCCCTCACCACCGTGTTCCTCTGCATGAGCACCATCGCTCTTGGACTCGCGGGCAAGATCGACTGGCCCATCGCCATCATCATGGCGGTAGGAGCCTGGTTCGGCGGCTATTGCGGCAGTTTTTTGCAGCGCAAAAAAGGCAACAAGTTCATCGAGAACTTCATCAGCGTCTGTAGCATCGCTCTTGCGATCTACCTAGTCGTAGATTTAATTGTCTAATTCTTGATTAAGACGATTTCGTTTATTCTTAGCTACCCGCGGGCAAGCATCTCCATCAGTTCCTTGTCCAGGCGTTCCGGGTTGTTGTACTGCGGGAGGCTCTCGTGCAGCGATTCGCCCTTCGAGACAAGCCCGAAGTCGAGGTTCTTATAGTTCCAGTAGCTGAATCCCACGTCGGCTTCGCGCAAAATGTCGAGGAAGTCGCGCATCCATGCAATCTGGTACTGGCGTGGCACCTGCACGTATACACCGAACTCGTTGCAGCTTACCGGCAGGTCATATTTCGCACGGAAATCCAGGGCGTTCTGGATGCTCGCCTGCAGGCGTGCCTTGTCCCACTTGCCGTATTCCACGTTCAGTCGTGTTTCTGTATCTCCCTGCGGAGCGGCATAGTCGCCCGGCCAGGGGCGTTCAATGTGGAAGAACGGGTCCTGGATCCAGGCGGCACCCTGATGGGTGAATGTCACCGGAGTGTAGGTGTGGAAACTGTAAATGGCGTTGTCGTCGTCCATGGGAGTCAGGAACTCGAATTCCTTGGCGCTATTCCACTTGTTGCTGCCCACCACGATGGTGTTCTTGGGAGCGTGCTTGCGGATAGCCCAGAAGATTTCGTCCTTCACCTTGTCCCATACCTTGGAATCGCTTCCGGCGGGTTCGTTCAAAAGTTCCATCATCACGCGGGACTCGCCGCTGTAGCGTTCAGCCATGTAGGCCCAGATGTCGCAGGTCTTTTTACGGGCGGCAGGGTCTGCAAAGAAGGCCTGTTCCGTAGAGCATCCCAGGTGAAAGTCATGACCGGGGCACTTGTGCAGGTCCAAAATCACGTCCAGGTCTGCGGCCTGGATCTCTTTGAGGGCCTTGTCCAGAAGGCCGAACACTTCTTCGCTTGGCTTGCTGGCGTCATCGGTCTTGAAAAGGTTGAAGTAGTCCACAGGCAGGCGCACGTGGTTGAACCCCGCCTCGCGGATGCGCTTGAAGTCTTCCACCCCGAGGAAAGTCTTGATGTGGGGCACGAGTCCCGGAAAACCTACAGGGTCCTTTTCTTCGATACAGTCAACCTGACTGAACCAGCCACCCAAATTCACTCCCCGTAGCCTTTCTTTTTTCATCTTTTGCTCTGTTGGTTATGCCGCCGGAATTGACGGCTTAAAGTTATTCATTGACGATGTTCAGGTCTTCGTCGGCGATGTTCAGGTCCTGGACCACTTCCATGTCGTCGGGCAGGTTGTAAAAGTCAACCACCAGTCCCACCTTCTTGTCTTCGTCCTTCTGCTTGTCGAACTGGACCACATCGTAAATCTTCATCTTGATCACGGTTTCGCCCGTCACGGGGATTTCCATGGTCATGCCCTTGCTGATGGGCCCTTCGATAATCTTGCCCTTGAACACGAGACTGGTCTTGTCTTCGCCCAGGGACGTCTTTTTCACGTGAAATACAGCCATTATTCCTTAGCCAATATCTTTTATTTTTCGGTTAATTGTTTTGCGGCCTACAAAACGCCACCGCCAAAAGTTAATTTTTTTCCATGGATTTATTGGTGGGTCGAATTCCTTTTTTGGTCTGTGCGCCGTTCTTTCACGGCTTTTTGGGTCGTGAGCAGGAATTCCCCCGTGTGCGTTTTGTGGACGGTCCGCCCAGCGTGCACAGCAGGGGTCTCCGGGAGGGCGCGATTCATTTGTCCCCAGCCTCTTCAATCACCTTTGCCCAGAAACCGGGCGCCTTTGTCTTGTCGCCCAGGCTTTGTACCTCTTGCTCCTTCGAGGTCCGTTCCGTAAAGCTTTTTTCCAGGTTCCCCATCGAAGACCTTGACGGCAAGACGGTGCGACTTACCTCCCAGAGCCAGACCTCCGTGGCCCTGCTGAAGATTCTGCTTTCGGAACGATTCCGGGTGCGTGCCGAATATACCGGCGGCCTTGCCGCCGAGGCCACCGACGACGCCTGCCTGCTTATAGGGGACCTAGCTCTAGAAGAAGCGGAACGCGGTCGATTCCCCTTCAGCTACGACCTAGGAACCCTGTGGCAGGACTGGCAGGGCATGCCTTTTGTGTTTGGGGCGTGGATTATCGAGAAGTCGGCTTTAAAGCCGGAGCTTCGGCCGGTCCTGGAACAATATTTACAAGAAACGGAAAAAAGCGTGGAGTCTTTTCGTGCCGACCCCGCAGCCGCCCTGGACCGCTGGATTTCAAGATTTCCCGTGAATCTGGACAAGAAGTCGCTACTTGATTACTATAAAATTATAGATTATCATTTTACAGACGAACGAAAAAAATCCTTGGAGTGTTTTTTTGGGTATGCCGCAAAGCTTGGCCTAATCGAAAAGGCTCCAACTTTGGAATTTTTATAGGGGGAGTACATGAAAGAAGAAAAGATTCTTATCGTAGACGACAGCACCGAAATCCTGGAAAAGAACGGGGAACTTTTGACCCAGGTGGGTTACAAGGTGGTGGCCGCTACCTCTGGCGAAGAAGCCCTGGCCCTGTTGGAAAAGGGAACCTTCGACCTGGTACTCCTGGATGTCAACATGCCTAGCCTGAACGGCTACGAGGTGTGCCTGCGCATTCGCGAAAAGCACGCCCTGGATGATTTGCCTATCATATTCCTCACCAGCAGGGAAGATTCCGACAGCATTACCAAGGGGTTCCATGCTGGAGCTTCCGACTTTGTGTGCAAGCATTCGCCTACCGAGATTTTGCTTGCCCGTATCAATGTGCATATCCGGCTTTGCCGTACCCTCAAGTACCTGCGTGACATTTCCCTCACCGATGACCTGACCCAGAGTTATAACCGTAGGCACGCCATTTACACCCTGCGCGAATGGTTCTCCCGCAGCAAGCGTTATGGGACGCACTTCTCCATGGTTTATTTTGACCTGAACGGTCTCAAAACGGTGAATGACAAGTTCGGTCACCAGGCCGGGGACCTGCTGCTCCGCGCCGTGGTCAAGGCCTGCAAGGATCTGCTTCGCGAATCCGATGTGCTGTTCCGCATGGGCGGCGACGAATTTATGGTGCTCTGCCCCGATACCGACAAGGCTGGCGCGTTAATTTGTGCAGAACGCATGCAGAAGGCGGTGGGCGACATCACCATCGTAGACCAGAAGGTCTCCTTTGCCTACGGTATCGCCTATTCCGGCGAGGTCTATAAGGACATGGACGAGATGCTCCACAGCGCCGACGCCTCCATGTACGAGTGCAAAAAGAAGATGCACGCCGGACGGTAATGAGAGGTGTGTAATTAGTAACGAGTTGTCAGTTTTCAGTCCTCAGTATTTAATTTGGCACCAGAGGTGTGATTACAAAGACTCACAACTGACTACTCAAAACTCACTACTCATTGCACATTGGTCATCGCGCTATGCGCAGGCGGCAAGCAATTCTTTGAGCCGTCGGCCTATTTCGTCCCAGTTGCCACTTGACATGAGTGTCGGATTAAAGATGCTCCCGCCGAAGGAAACCAGGTTTGCTCCCGCTTCCATGTAGGCTTTGGCGTTTTGCGGGTTTACGCCACCGCAGGCCATCAGGGGAATGTCACGGAAAGGCCCGCGTAAAGCCTTGATGTATTCGGGGCCGCCTACGCAATTCACCGGGAAAACCTTCACGGCGGCAGCGCCCAGGTCGTAGGCCTTCTGGATTTCTGTAGGGGATAGCGCCCCCGGAATGATGGGGATTCCTGCCGTATTGGAAAGCCGGATAATTTCTTTGCGGGTGTTGGGGGTCACAATAAATTCGGCCCCGGCGTTTACGGCCTTTTCCAGGTCGCTTTCGTGACGGACCGTGCCCGCCCCGACCAAGATTCCATAGGAACCGGCGCAATCCTTGAGCTTCTTGATAATGCTGGTGGCACCGGCAGTGTTCATGGTGACCTCGATGGCCTTGAGTCCGCACTTGGCGGAGGTTTCTACGCAGGCTTCTTCGGCGCCCTGGGGAATGTCGCGGAGAATGCCCACGACCGGCATCGGTTTTAGAAATTCGAGAAGATCCATAGCAGGAAAATAGCAAAAAACAGAAGAGGCTTTGTAAACATTCCTAAACAAATTTTTACAACACCCCGATGCTCAACGCCTTGTAAACAGAAAAATTTTTTTTGCCGTGAATTTTTGGCCATAAATAAACTAGATTAAAAAACGATTTTCATCGATGCCGTTTTTGGCTATATAAAATGAGGATATAATGATTGCTATGAAATCTACTGCCAAGATGCTTTTGGCTCTCTCGGCAAGTGGTATCGTCTTTTCGGGTTGTGGAAGCGACCAGGTCGAAGGTGCGCTTCCCCGCCAGGAGACGCTCTACCTGTCCGGTCAGCAATGGGGCGCTCCCGCGACGTTCAACCCCCTTGCCGAAAGCTGGATGGCTGCCTGGCCTGTGGGTGGTCGTTTTAACCTGGTTTACGAACCGCTTATTACCTATAACACCTTGAACGGCCAGATCGAGGACCTTCTGGGACACCTGGACGAAGACCTCTCCAATAACGACAGCATCGTGGTTACCCTGAACCCCGCTGCCAAGTGGAGCGACGGTGTGCAGGTGAACTCCAACGACGTGAAGTTCATTTTCACCAAGGGTTCCATCAACACCTCCGAACAGATTTCCGACATTCATGTGGACACCCTTTACGCCGAACCGGCATCCGAGGACTCCACCGCCGAACGCAAGATGATTGGCGAACGTCTGGCCTTTATCGTGAACAAGGCCCAGAGGAACAACCCGCTGTCTGTGCGCGACCTGCTTCAGGCAATCCGTATCGCTCCGGCCCACGTGTTCGAGCCGCTGATTGCCGAAAAGGGTCTCGACGAAGTCAAGAAACTCACCATGGACAAGAACCCGGTGGTTTCTGGCCCCTACAATATCATGTCCGCCGACCCCAACAAGATTATCTTGCAGCGTCGTGACGACTACTGGGGCAATGCCGCCCTCCACGACGGCAAGCTCCCCGCTCCTAAGTACGTGGTTCACCCCATTTACAAGAGCAACGATGCTAACACCATCGCTCTCACCACGGGTAACCTCGATGCTTCTATGAGCTTCGTGACCCGCATTTGGCGCAAGCGCGGCGTGCATACCTGGTTCAACGAACCGCCTTACTTTGCTCCTGGCGCTATGCCCATGCTCATGATCAACACCATGAAGGAACCGCTCAACGACAAGCGTTTCCGTAGGGCTCTGGCAACGGCTATCGACTACACCGCTATCCGCCAGTTCGCCGTTTCCAACTACACCTCTACCCTGAAGCCGGGCCTGATTATGCCTACCGGTCTTGAAGGTAAGTACATCAATGACGAAGACGCCCAGAAGTACGGCGTGAACCTCGCCATTACCGACGAGAACGAACGTTTGAACACGGTGAAGCAGATGCTTTCCGAAGCGGGCTTCAAGTCTGTATGGAAGAGCGACGGAACTCTTGACCACATGGAAAACGCCAAGGGAGAAAAGCTCCCCACGCTGTTCATCACGAGCCCTGCCGGTTGGACCGACTGGGAAGCCATGGTGACCATCGCCGTAGAAGGCATGCGTAAGGCCGGTATCGACGTGCGTGAAGGCTTTGTGGATGGCGGTCAGTACTGGCCTGCCAAGGGTACGGGTAACTTTGACCTGCTCATGGACAAGCCCTCTGCCGACGTGTCCCCGTCTCTGCCGTGGAGCCGCTTCAACGAAGTTATGTCCAGCCGCGACTGGCAGCCTCTTGGCGCTTGGGCTGGTACCAACATCGGCCGTTACAACCAGCCGGGCACTCCTGAGTTCCGCCCCGAAGTGGACCAGCTCCTGTCGGCGATCCCCCTGATGAACGACCCCGAAGAAATCGCGAAGGCTTACCGCGAACTCAACAAGATTTTCATGGAAGACCAGCCCTCCATTCCGCTGGTTTACCTGCCCGAACAGTTCTACGAATTCAGCGACCGCGTATGGACCAACTGGCCCACAGCCGAAAACCCCTACGCTCCGCCGCAGCTCCCGTGGATTGCCTCCGGCACCAAGATTCTTTGGAACCTCAAGCTTGCTAAATAAAAGGACGACAAATGCTTAAACAATATCCAATGTTGCGCTATGTCCTGCAGAAGGGATTCTGGTATCTCTTGACGTTTGTTGTCGCCGTGGCGATTAACTTTACGTTGCCCCGTATGGGTGAGAACAACCCTGTGGACATCATTATGGGTAAGGCCGCCCAGGGCCTTTCGCCCGAAGAAGCCAAGCTCAAGAAAGAAGGCCTGCTCAAGGCTTTCGGTATGGCCGAGCTGGACGACCAGGGTAACGTGATCTACGACCCCGAGGTGGATGCCAACGGCCAGATGAAGACCATCAAGGTGGCAAAGCTGGACGAAAACGGCGCCCCTGTGCTGAAGACCGTCAAGGAAGTGAACGAAGACGGCACGCCCAAGATGCTGGAGCGCCAGGTGGTGGACGCCGAGGGTAACCCGGTGTTCGAAGAAAAGCCGGTGCTCGACGAAAAGGGCAAGCCGGTCATGGAAAAGGACCCGAAGACCAAGAAGAAGGTGGCCAAGGTGGAACAGGTTCCCGTGATGGAACAGTACCAGGCCGAACGCCAGGACACCGTCATGGTGGACGAAGTGGTCAAGAAGGCCGACCCCCGCCTTGCTTCTGGTTTCTCCCAGTTCCTGGTCTATATCAAGAACGTGTTCAAGGGTGACCTTGGTATCTCTTATAGCCAGTACCCGAAGCCGGTGGTGGACATCATCAAGGAATCCGTTCCTTGGACGCTCCTTATCCAGGCTCCGACCATTATCCTCGGCTGGATTATCGGTAACCTGCTGGGTGCCTTCGCTGCCTACAAGCGCGGCATCTTCGACAAGGTGTTCTTCCCCTGCGCCATGTTCTTAAACGGCATCCCCTTCTTCGTGTTCGGTATGCTTCTGGTGGCGCTCTTCTCCATCACTCTCGGCTGGTTCCCTGCCATGGGCGCCTATAGCCCCGACATTACGGAGCTGAGCTTCTCCTGGGGTTGCATCAAGAGTGTGGGCTGGTACTACATTCTGCCCTTCTTCTCGGTGTTCCCGATCCTGCTTTCTGGTCAGGCAACGGGTATGCGTTCCATGTCCATCTACGAACTGGGTACCGACTATATGAAGTACGCCAAGTGGCTTGGACTTCGCGAAGGCAAGATTATCAGCTACGTGTTCCGTAACGCCATGCTCCCGCAGCTCACCGGCCTTGCCCAGAGCCTCGGTACCATGGTGGGCGGCGCCCTCATTACCGAAATGATCTTCTCTTACCCGGGCCTCGGTATGGCGATGCTTACCGCTATCCAGCAGAACGACTACGCAACCATTCAGGGTTGTACCTTGATGATTTCGACCTGCGTGCTCGTGGCTAACTTTGCCGTTGACGTTTTGATTGCGGTGTTTGACCCCCGTGTCAAGGCCGGTCTCCAGATGGGAGGTAAGTAATCATGGGAAAACTAATAAGAAACCTTCTCAAGTCCCCGATGTTTGTCGTCGGTATCTCGATTTTCATTATTACCCTGTTGATTGCGCTGTTTGGCCCCATGTTCTACCATGTGGACATCAACGCTCGTGATATCGTGGCTGGGCCCTATGCGGGCTCCAGCGGCGATCACCTGCTGGGTACCGACCACCTGGGCCGTGACTACGTGTCTCTCTTGATCGAAGGCCTCCGCAGCTCCCTCTACGTGGGTCTTGTGGCGGGCATCATCGCTACCACCATCGGTGTGCTTATCGGCCTCTTTGGCGGTTTCCGCGGTGGATGGATCGACGAAGTGTTGAACATGCTCACCAACATCTTCATCGTGATTCCGCAGTTCGTGATTCTCGTGCTTATCAGCTCTGCTGTTAAGGACGGTCGTTCTTTGACGCTGATTGGTCTTATCATCGGCCTTACGGCTTGGAGCTGGTCTGCCCGTGCGGTGCGTGCCCAGGCTTCTTCGCTGCGCAGCCGTGACCATATCTCCCTTGCAAAGATCAACGGTGCGTCTACGCTCACGATCGTTATCAAGCATGTGCTTCCGTACCTGCTTTCTTACGTGTTCATGGTGTTCATCATGCAGGTGTCCTCCGGTATCCTTTCCGAAGCCTCCATCTCCATGATCGGCCTTGGTCCTCTGGATTCCACTTCTCTGGGTATCATCTTGAACCAGGCGAAGGACAACGGTGCCCTTTCCGACGGCATCTGGATCGCCTTCTTGCCCGCCACCATCATCATTACCCTGACGGTGTTTGCGCTGTTCCTGATCAATACTTCCATGGAAGGCGTCTTTAACCCGCGTCTTCGCAAGTAGGAGGTTTAGAAAATGTCTGAAAATGTATTTGAAGTCGAAAACCTGAGCCTCTACTACCTGGGCCGCTTTGGCGACAAGACCCATGCGGTGACCAATGTGAGCTTCTCCATGAAGCAGGGTGAAATCCTGGGTATCGCCGGTGAATCCGGTTGCGGTAAGTCCACTTTGGTGTCTGGCCTTATGGGCATGTGCATCCCGCCTCTCTATCCCGAAGGCGACGGTGATGTGCGCGTAAAGAGCGGCGACAAGATGGAATCCCTGATGAACCGCTCTATCGAGGATGTTCGCAAGAACGTGCTCGCCCAGAAGGTTTCCATGATTCCTCAGGGCGCCTTCAACGCCCTGAACCCGGTCCGCAAAATCAAGGATATCGCCGCCGACGTGATTGGCGCCCACCAGCAGCCCGGCAAGCACCTGGACAAGAAGGAAGTCTATGACCGCCTTTGCGAGCGCTTCGACCTGTTTGGCATGGACACCAAGCGCGTGCTGGATTCTTACCCCATCCAGCTTACCGCCGGTGAACGCCAGCGTTCCGTGATCGGTATCTCTACGCTTTTGAACCCCCAGATGGTGATTGCCGACGAACCCACTTCCGCCCTGGACGTTTCTACCCAGAAAGAAGTGATCAAGTTGATCTTTGACCTTCTGGACAAGGGCATCTTCAGCACCATGATTTTCATTACCCACGAACTTCCGCTGCTGTACCACGTGGCCGACAATATCGCCATCATGTACGCCGGCGAATTTGTGGAAAAGGGCACTGCAGAACAGGTGGTGAAGGACCCCCGTCACCCCTACACCCAGGCTCTTATGGGTGCCATGCTCAGTACCGAGGCCAGCCAGCGTCACCGCCACCCGGTGGCAATCGAAGGTGCACCTCCGAGCCTGCGTAACAAGATTACGGGTTGCCGCTTTGCCGACCGTTGCAAAAAGGCATGCCCCGACTGCAAGAAGAATACCCAGAACCTCCGCGTTGTCGGTGGTCGTGATGTGAGGTGCGATTATGCTGAGTGATAAGCCTGTTGTATTTTCTGCCAAGCGCATTAGCAAGGACTTTGGCGCGGGCAAGACCCTGAAGACCGCCGTGAAGGATGTTTCCTTTGACATCTATGACGAAGAATTCATCTCCATCGTGGGTGGCTCCGGTTGCGGCAAGTCCGTGCTGGCAAAAATCATGCTCGGCCTCTACGAACCCACCCGCGGCCAGTTCCTCTACAGGGATCACAAGATCAAGAACCTGAAGGACCACTGGAACGAGGTTCAGTTCGTGTTCCAGGACCCGTTCGGATGCTTCAACCAGTTCTTTACTATCCGTAGCCAGCTGGAAGACGCACTGAACGTGCTCAAGAACAAGCCCAGTAAGGAAGAAGTTCGCCGCCGCGTGGACGAAGGCCTGATGGCTGTGAACGTGAAGCCCTCCGATATCGAAGGCAAGTACCCCTTCGAACTTTCGGGTGGTCAGATGCAGCGTATGCTTTTGGCCCGCATCTTCGCGCTCCGCCCGAAGGTGCTGATTGCCGACGAAGCCACCTCCATGGTGGACGCTTGCGTGCGCGCCAACATCCTGGATTATCTCCGCAAGTTGAAAGACGAGCTGAAGATGACCGTGGTGTTCGTGACTCACGATATCGGCCTTGCCAACTACGTGTCTGACCGTATCTTCATCATGCACGACGGAAAGATTGTGAACCAGGGAACGCCTGCAGAAGTGCTGGACAACACCACTGAACCGCATACGCTCCGCCTGCTGGACGATATCCCCGAAGTCCACAAGACCGAATGGATCAAGAACAGCCATCGCTCTAAGAAGTAAACAGTGGTTTGGGGTGAAAAGCCCTGCTCCGCATTTGTCATTCCCGCGCAGGCGGGGATCTCCTCTAAAAAGCCGCAGTCCAAAGTGAGCTGAACCCAAAAAGTTGGACAGTTTAAAGTTAGGATAAAACAGCGTTATGAGTCCGGTATTGTACCGGGCTCATTCCTTTTAGGCGCAGTTTTATCCGGTCGTTGTTGTAGTATTCGATAT
>Ga0256405_10001259_pt1 | contig 71013 bp, 64 predicted proteins | sample RumenRJG_02DNA_FD_189096 | JGI IMG/M metagenome (GOLD analysis project Ga0256405, IMG submission 189096) | Bovine rumen microbial communities from Lethbridge, Alberta, Canada - RJG_02 | ecosystem: Host-associated > Mammals > Digestive system > Stomach > Rumen | place: Canada: Alberta...
TAAATACTCCACCGACAAGGTTTACAAGAAAGTCGTGTATCGCATCACTTATCTGCTGAAAAATGTCCATATCAGACCGCCTTTCCTGTGGAGTTTACGGTCAGGCGAGCCTGCCGCGAACGGCAGGCTTTGTGACCGAGCTGTCAGTCCGGATCAACCGAAAAGACCGGAAAGAAGAGGAATAAGGGTGATACCGATAAGAGCGACACCGCCGCCAGCCATAAGCTGCTTGATACCCTGCTGACTTTCGGAAGCCGCTTTGTTTGTGCCGCATCCATGCGGCACTTTGGGCGGTCTTCCGTATGACATCCTGTCATAGCACCGGGGTTATCGTTGCCGTAGCCCTCAAGCATATTGACTACGCCCCATACGCCAAGACCGGCACCGAGAGCGATAACGAGTGTCTGAAGAACGTCAATTGCACTGTTGAAAAAATCCATAAGTCATATACCTCCAAAAAATCTTTGTAACACAAAAGCCGCCGAACTCCTACTGTTCAGCGGCTTCTTTCGTGTTATCTTCTGTTGTTTCTTCTGTTTCGTCACAGTCGTAAACCTCGACTGTATCATCGGGCTTTATTCTGAGCTTGTGAGACAGGAACTTTTCCACATCAAACAGGTTCTTTTCATCAGCGTCCGACGTTAAGCCGAATTTCGGGTGTTTTGTCAGATCGTACTTGTTTGACAGGAAAGGTCTTACGCCACGGAGCTGCAAAATGCACTTGCTTCCGTCCAAGACGCTTAATTCGTCCATTGACATAAGCTCTTTGCCCGTTTTCTGATAGTTGAGCGAATGGGAGACTTCCTTGCCCCGGCTTTCGCCCGTGTTGTAAAGGTCTATCGTTTCTTTTCCGAGAACCTCCGAAAGCTCTTTCAGCGTACCTTTTTCCTTGCCGCCAAGAAAGAGCATTGTGTCGCAGTTTCCGACTATCGTGTCGGCATTGTCCTTGTAGATAGCCTTTAACTGTGATTGTGCCTGCAAGATGATACTTGCAGAGATCTCACGGCTTCTGATAGTCGCTATCAGCTTGTCGAACTTCGGTATCTGTCCGATGTTGCTGAACTCGTCAAGGATAAACCTGACGTGAACCGGCAATCTGCCGCCGTAAAAATCGTCCGCCTTGTCGCACAAAAGGTTGAAAAGCTGAGTGTACATAATCGCCACGAGGAAATTGAACGTATCGTCCGTGTCTGAGATGATAACGAACATTGCCGTTTTCCGGTCACCCAGCGTGTCAAGCTCCATTTCATCGTATTCCGTAAGGTCTCGCAGCTCCTTTATATCGAACGGAGCAAGCCGCGCACCGCAGAAAATAAGAATGGATTTAGCTGTTTTGCCTGTTGCCACTTGTCAAGGAAATTTTAATCAGAAATGCCGTTATCCCTTCTGACATGAGAAATAATCAGATAAAACCACTTTACAAATACCTCAAAATATGCTATAATTTTTTTAAAATAGAGTACAATATATATGAAAATTGTGTGATATTCCACGGAAAGGTCTTGACAAAATGGCTATGGTGCGCTACGCTCAAAGCAAGCAAGCAGAGGTAACTCTGTCTTTTGGTCATACCCGAAATCCAACACAGGCTAAAACGCTCGTGACCGCAGTTTAACTGGGGGTCGCGAGTGTTTTGGTATTTTATAAAGAAAGGATAATATCTATGAGAAAACAGATCAAAACTACCGCTTCATGTGCGCTCGCATTGATACTGGCAGCGGCATACTGCGTACCGGTCAGCGCAGCGGGAAAAAACACCCTCACCAAGGATGACATTGTGAACGCACTCAATATCTTTGACGAAGAAATTGGCAGTCAGTACACGGTCAAGCGTCTGCCGAACGTAGACGTTTCCGGACTTCCCTCGAAGTTCGATTTAAGAGATGTGGACGGAAAGAACTATGTCTCCCCTGTAAAGAATCAGGGTATGTGGATGACCTGCTGGAGCTTCGGTGCTACTGCCGCCGCGGAATCAAGCATCGCTTATGAACTCGGTCACGATTACAGTGCCGAGACGGGAAACGATGAGGACGCTATGTTCGACCTATCGGAAAAGCATCTCGCGTGGTTCTCCTACGTTGCACTTCCGGAGGATTCAAAGGAATATCCGTCGCAGGCCGGAGAAGGCTATCATTTTGACTTCACGGGTGAAGCCGATCCCGCTGCTCTGTCAGAAGCAGTTTATAAAGAGGGCGGCTATATGAACTACGCTACGGCAATGTTTTCTGCCGGCATGGGTCCTACCCTTGAAGCAATTGTTCCTTATGAAGAGACTACTGTAAATGAAAACCCGCCTATAACTCTTTATGTTTATGAGATGACAAAGACCGGTGACCTCTCGTGTACCAAGACAGAATATGATGCATCTGAAACATCTGTCGAAGAACTCAGAAAAGAATGGTTAGAAAAGGGGTACACAGAAGACGCCGTTCCTGACGGCGCAAAGTATGCATATTGGTTTGTTTCATCGGGGATCACACATATAGATGTAACCCCGGAGCAGCAGGAAATGATGAAAGATGAGAAACGCTTCATAGCTTATGTGGACAACTCCACCGCCGACTGGACACTTGACGAGAGCCAGCGCTTCCTGAGCTTCTATACCCTTACTGACGGCAATATGCTGCCCAGCCCCGCTCTTAAGGGGGAAAACGGCGAATATATCTTCAATCAGGCAGGCGTTGATGCTATAAAGTCCGAGCTTGTAAACGGCAGAGCAGTTTCGATAACATTCCTGGCGGATCAGTCAAAGCCCGGTGATGTACTCAACTTAGACGGAGGCTACATAAGCCTTATCGACAAGGACGGCAACAGCACGACCGATCAGAATGCGGAATACTGGACGCAGTACACATACGACAAGGAGTATGACCCCACAGATAAGAACTCTGTGAACAAAAAGTTATCCATGACTCATGCCGTGTGCATTGTGGGCTATGATGACGACTTTCCGAAGGAATACTTCAACGACCCGAACGGAACGATCGGCGGCAACGGAGCTTTCCTTGTAAAGAACAGCTGGGGTACCCGGATACTGGACGACAACGGAAAGGTGATAAACACATGGGGGAATGCAGGCAGCGGTTACTTCTGGATGTCTTACTATGATCAGAGCCTTGATTTGCCCGAAAGCTTTGATTTCGATACAGAGAAAAGCTTAGAGAGCTTCAACATTGATATGTATGACTTTATCCCTAATTCCGGACTGAATTCAAAGTCGTTTGACGGCGATGTGTATATGGCGAATGTGTTTACCGCGCAGAACAACTGCACGGTACGCTACATAGGTCTTGAAAGCGCGGAGGCTGACATTGACGTTGAATACACTGTATATCTGCTGAGCGAAGACGCAAGGAGCCCTGTTGACGGCTTGATTTTTGCCAAAGCTACCGAACACTATAATTATGCCGGATATCATGTTGTAGATATCGGTAAGACATTGTATCTGCCGAAGGGTACAAAATATTCCATTGTAGCAAAGGCTGATGCGGACGGAAAGAGCGATCTGTTCTATGCTGAGGTGTTCAATGAACATGACATTTCAGGCGATCTTGACCCGGCAACCAGCGGCTATGATGTGAATATAAACGGCATTATAAATCCCGGCGAGAGCTTCGTGGGAACAAGCCTTGAAGATTCCGATGCCTGGATTGACTGGTCTGATGTTGCTTCCGAACTGAGAGCGCGCAGCTTAAAATGGGTTACGCACGGCACATCATACGACAACTTCCCAATCAGGAGTTATCCGCAGACCGAGCCGCTTACAATATTCAATCTTAGCAGCGATCCGGAAAAGGGATCCTATAAAGCCGGCGATAAGCTGACAGGTGTTATCATGGTCGAAAATAACAGCAAAGTCGATTATGATTATATCGACTTGCAGCTTGCTGTTTCAATAGGCGATGATGTAAAGAATTATCCGATCGCGGATCTTAAAGGTCTGAAAGCCGGGGAGAAAAAGTCGTTCACTTATTCATATACCGTTAAGGAAAAGGATGTTGCCGCAGGCAGTCTGACAAGTACCGCTTCGGTTTTGATGAACGGCGAGGAGATCGACTACGGCGCGCTGTTCGGTGAGTCGCTCACATTCACGGTAAAAACCGAGGGCAGTTCTTCATCGGTTGACGCGGCTGAAGAAAATAACCCCGCAACGGGCAATGAGCTGTTCTCTGTTGCAATGCTTACCGGTGCGGCTGCTGCAATTGCTGCTGTAAGCAGAAAACGCAGATAAAAACAATGCACAAGCAGGAGGTCTTTTACATGAAAAAACAAATCAAAACTGTCGTTTCCGGCGCACTTGCGGTTATACTTGCCGCAGCAAACTGTGTACCGGCTTATGCTGCAAAAGAAACCGTTACAGCTGATGATATAGTTGATGCTATCCACGCCAACGATCTGGTGAAAGATCAGAGGCTGCGCGATCATAGCGAACTCTTCTATCCGAGCTGGCGTATGCCTGACGTTGATGTGTCGAAACTTCCGTCAAAGTTCGACCTGAGAGACGTTGACGGCAAGAACTATGTTTCTCCGGTAAAGTCACAGAATCCGTGGGGGACGTGCTGGAGCTTCGGCGCGACAGCTGCCTCGGAAACAAGTCTCGCGTACGAGCTGGGTCACGATTACAACGCCGAAACCGGCAGTGATGTGGACAATATGTTCGACCTTTCCGAGAAGCATCTTGCATGGTTCTCTTACACGGCACTTCCCGAAGACAGCGAAACGTATTCCTCGCAGAGCGGTGAGGGGTACTACATGATGTATGATTATGAGACTTCCCCGGACGGAGTTTCTGACAAAGTATATAACATCGGAGGCGGTATGAATTACGCCACAATGGTGTATTCTGCAGGAATGGGACCTACACTTGAAGCAATAGTGCCTTACGAAAAGACCACAGATACGGAGTATCTCATGAAAATGGTCATCTCTTACGAGATATGTGAGGACGGAACGATAACAGAAGATCTGTTAAAGCTCAGTACCTATTTCGGAGATGCGCTCTCTGTTGATGACATCAAGGACGAATGGACGGCAAAGGGCTATGAAGAGACTGACTACAAAACCGCGGCCACAGTTTACAACAGCTATATAACAGGGACAAAGGTCATCCCCGATTATACAGGCGGCGCAGTGAAGAAGTTTACCATATCGGAAACTTCTTCTAATGGCGACTGGACGCTCGATGAGAACAGCCGTTTCCTCTCTCTTTATACTCTGAAAGACGGTAATATGCTGCCCACTCCGGCACTTATTGATGATGAAGGCAGCTATGTCTTCAATCAGACAGGTGTTGATGCCATAAAGTCAGAACTTTATAACGGCAGGGCTGTCTCTATAGCATTCCGCGCCGATCAGTCAAGACCGGGTCAGGGGCTTTCCGAAGACTCATTCATCAGCTTCGTGGATAAGGACGGAAACAAGACCGACGATAAGCTTGCGGAATACTGGGCGCATTACACATACGATAAAGAGTATGACCCATCCGACAAAAAATCTGTAAACAAAGCGGTAGAAGCAAATCACGCTGTTTGTGTTGTGGGCTACGATGATAACTTCCCGAAGGAATACTTCAATGACCCCAAAGGCACTATAGGCGGCAACGGAGCTTTCCTCGTAAAGAACAGCTGGGGAACATCAGTGACCGATGAAAACGGTGAGATCGTATCAACCTGGGGAAATGCCGGTACAGGTTATTTCTGGCTGTCGTATTACGACCAGAGTCTTACGCTTGCCGAAAGCTTCGATTTTGACACCTCCGAAGATCACTTTTCGCGCAATATAGATATGTATGACTTTCTTGCGACATACGAGAATTATTCTGTATCTTTCGACAGTGATATATACATGGCAAATGTATTCACTGCCCAAAACAACTGCACTGCTCGCTACATAGGAATTGAAACTACTGAAGCCAATGCAGACGTCCAGTTCAGCGTTTATCTGCTTTCGGACGATGCCAAAAGCCCTGTTGACGGGATCTGTGTCGCGACCGCAGAGGATCATTTCAATTATGCCGGCTATCACGTTGCGGATATCGGCAAGACATGCTATATCCCGAAGGGGGAAAAGTATTCAATAGTTATCAAAGCAAAAGCAGACGATAAGAGCACGGTCTTCTATAAAGAGCTGACGAATAAGAAATTCTATGCAAAAGAAGATGAAGATGTTTATTATTATGCAAAGGGTGTAGTTAATCCCGGTGAGAGCTATATAGGAACGAGCCTTGACGACAGCAGTGCATGGACTGACTGGTCTGACATCACGACCGAGCTAAGAACGATGAACGTCGATCTGAACGATGACAGCTTTGAGTATGATAATCTTCCGATCAGAAGCTATCCGCAGACCGAGGCACTCACGATCATCAATGTGAATACCGACATGGAAAAGGACACATACGCTGTCGGCGAGCAGATCGATGGTGCAGTAGTAGTCGAAAACAACAGCATTATTGAATTCACCGAGGATGATGATCTGGAGATCGTTCTTACTATAGGTCAGACCGAAGAATTTACCCTTGCAAAGATAGGATCCCTCAAGCCCGGCGAAATAAAGACCTTTGTATATCATTACACCGTGAAGAACAAGGATGCAGCAGCGGGCGAGATAACCAGCCGCGTCAAAGTTAAGCTTTTCGGTGAATATATCGACTACGGTGCGCTGTTCGACGAAACGCTGACCTTCACCGAGAAAGCTGTCAGTGCATCTTCATCGACCGACGGTGCGGCAGACAAGAACCCGGCTACCGGAAACGATCTGTTCTCTGTTGTGATACTTGCGGGTGCGGCGGCAGTTATCGCTGCGGCAAGCAGAAAGCGCAAATAAGCGGATGTAGTTTACTTTTTGATAAAAATGAAGTAAAAATATTTTACAAATTTTTATAAAAAGATTTACTTACTCAGAAAATTGTGATATAATATAATATGTCTGAGTATATTCTGAATGTATATCGTATGTACCCCCGGATACACCGATATATCCAAAATATGTACAAAGAAAGGTAATAACATGAACAAAAAACTCAAAAGAACGATCAGTGCTGTACTTGCAACTGCGGTAATGCTCACTGCTGCAACAGGCACACAGGTATTCGTCTCGGCTGACGGCACATCTGTTACCGCAACTGCGACAGCCGAAAAGACCTAAAAAGTCGCAAGCAAGAGCGTAAACACTTATCTTTATGAGTACAACGATCAGAAAGCTAAGACAAAGCTTTACTTTATGAACGGTGTCTATGATGTTCCTTATATGGAGATCAGCGATATGGCAGGGTACCTCATAACTCTAATGAGATTCAGAGGGTTCGATACCTATGATCTTAAAGTTGAGGAAGACGGTGATACTGTTACTCTCACAAGAGAAAACAAGTATATGGCAGTGATCAACTTTGCCGATGACTCCATTTTCTTCTGGGATTTTGACGGCTTCTACACAGCAGAAAGCAAGACTCTGATAGATCTTATCAACACAGTCTGGGATTCTTCCGATGAACTCTCCGGGTTAAAGACGATCAAATCTACCGAGCGCTACGGCACCCCCGTTATAATGAACGCGGCAGATTACGGCGTTGATTTTGTCCGCAAGGGAGACAAGTATTACATACCCGTTCAGACTTTCTCCGATATATTCCTGACACCTGCCGGAGCAGGAGTAATTCTCTATAACGGAAGATCTCTCATATTCTGCCGGGGAAAACTACAGGAGTTTTATGCCGACGGCAAATTAACCAAGCTCGGACAGGTGTATTACGGAAAGAACGGCAAGTACGCGACCAATAAGATAAGTAAGGAACTTGCGGAGTTCAGTGCGGCTGAATTCTGCTTTGCAATGGATAATCTTTACGGATTGAGAGAAAAGCACAGTATAGATAACTTCGGAACGCTTTTACTGCAGAGAGAGACCGGATACGAGCTGTTTTCGACTAAATCAAAGACAATAGACAAAGAACTTCACTCAATAATTACCGATGTACTCGACGACAATCACAGCGCTTACGTTTTAAGCTCCTATGCTTCCGGCATTGATTACACATCGAAACTTGCGAAAAAATACGGCGGCGGACGTGCGGACGAGTTATACATGGAACGTATCATCGAACTTATGAGAAAGAGAGCGGAATATTATCCCGAAGGTGTTCCTTCTTACGAAGAGGTAGGAGATACGGCATATATTACGTTTGACCAGTTCTCAGTTGATGTGGAAGAGTGCGCAAAACTTGATTACAATGATCCGAGTACCATTGTGGGTACTTTCGGCGCGATCTCGTATGCGGTCAACAAGATAAACCGCAAGGACAGCCCCATAAAGAATGTTGTTCTTGATCTTTCCTGCAATAACGGCGGAGCTGCTGACGCGGCAGTATTCACTATCGCATCTTTCCTCGGCAAGGCAGGCATCAGCGTCGAAAACTCAAAGAGCGGCGCTCTTGTAACAAACTACTACAAGGCTGACACGAACTTCGACGGCAAATACAATTCCAAAGATACACTCGCCGGCAAGGGGCTCAATCTCTACTGCCTTACTTCAACTGTAAGCTTCTCCTGCGGAAACCTCGTTCCCTGCGTATTCAAGGAAGATCACAATGTGTCCATAATCGGTCAGAAGTCCGCCGGCGGCGCTTGCGTTGTAGGCACTGTCTCCACGGCAACAGGCGCGGTAATGAACATTTCCGGCAACTTCCGCATGAGCTACACCAAGAACGGTTCGTTCTATGACGTTGACCAGGGTGCGGAGCCGGATTATGCAATTTCCAAGCTCGAACACTTCTATGACAGAGAGTGGCTCACCAACTACATTGACTCTCTTGCTTAATTCCGTTTATTAGATTTTTGATGCGCTGTAAAGGCTTACCTTGACGGCAAGTGGACAAAGGTTTACGGAAGCGATATTGCGACCGTGACGGCGACGTAAACACCTTAATAGCTGAATGCTCCCCTACGGGTTATTGAACCTGTGGGGGAGTTCTTTTTGTACGGAAATGAAAAAAGTATTGATTTTTTCAGCAATATGCTGTATAATATAGGTGAAGGAGATGATACCGATGGACGAAGTAAAGCTGAAGAACATCAAACCTTTTGACGAACTCACAATCACTGATGACTTTAATGTTCTGTGACCGCCTTATATCGCCGCGTCCTTGCGGCGTTTGGGCGGTCACTTCAATGCTTCCTGCATTGAGGCGCTGTGATGAGCGAGCCGAAACATCTTAAACCTTTGCTTGAATACATTCTTGGTATCAAAATTGCCGAGATCACTTACCCCGAAAAGCAAAAGACCATTGATGTGAATTATGGATACAAAGGCGTAAGGCTCGATGTTTATTGTGAAGATGATGAAAAGACGGTTTACTCTGTTGAGATACAGACCACTGATCAGAGAAATCTTCCGAAGCGCATACGCTACTATCGGGATATGATAGATATTAACATTCTCGACAAGGGCGGATACTACAAGGATCTGAAAAAGAGCTTTGTTATCTTCATCTGCACTTTTGATTACTACAAAAAAGACAGATATATGTATACCTTTAGGAATCAATGTCAGGAGGACAGTAGCCTTTATCTGAAAGATGAAACGACTGCAATAGTTCTGAACACAACCGGAACTGTGGGAGAAATAAACGAAGAACTTAAATCAGTGCTCAAGTATATGTCCGGCAGCAAACCGGCAGGCGGATATGCGGAAGTCCTTGACAATGCTGTAACTGCTGTCAAAGGCAACGAGAAATGGAGGCGAGACTATATGACACTTGCTATGAAACTTGATGAAGAGCGTGAGATTTCACGCCTTGAAGAAAAAATATCAGCAATAAGAAACGGCAAGGGGAAAGGTGCAGACGATTTTATAATCAGTATTCTTGGAATAGACAGAGATAGATTTGTTGAGATATCCAACATGATTGACTCCCACCCTGAAAAAGACGATTGGGATATAGCAAACACCATTCTATACGGCTGATATGTATGCGGGCGGTTTATCCGTCCGCTTTTATTTTATCCCTCGCGGAGTTCCGCGTCCGTTGAGATAAGCCGTTTCAGCTTATCTGCGACAGTCTCCCTTGCCGTATCGGAGAAATGGACATTGACGATATAAGTTGTCTTCCCGATAGTCTTGACAAGGGCGGGAGTTTCCGGCGCATTCGTTTCTTTAACTGCATTTTTCATAGGGTTTCCTCCATATCACACATTTTTTATTCAAGGTCGTTCCGGCGCTTTTTCTTACTCGGAAGCTCAGTCTGCACCGCTTGTTTTTCTGCTTGCTCCTGCTTGGCAGCACTGATACTCTCCAATACCGATTGTTTTTCCGGCACGGTCTGCACCGGAAGATCATCAAGCGGAATGACCTTGCCGATGTAATAGCGTACATCTTCCAAAGGTTTAAGGTCGGCTTTCATCTTTTCAAGCTGTTCCTGCAACTTGTCGCGTTCTGATTTCAAGTTCTTCCGTTCGCCCTCGTAAGCGTCAAAGTGGAAGTCAAGCCCGATGTTAAACTTTTTCAGCAGACGAAAAGCCTTGTTGTATTCGTCAAGTTCTGCCTTGTGTTCCTCGGCGTACTTGGCTTTAACGTCTTTCCAGTTTATCTTTACATACTTATCACGGACGGATTGCAAGCGCTCAATCGTATCATGCGCTTTGATAATTGAGGACAGGTCTCTAATGCGGCTCTCCATACGTTTCATCTTCTCACGGCAAGCGTTTGCCGCAGACTTGCGCTTGGACAATTCACTGTCAAGTTCATCGAGAGAGGTAATGCCGCGCTCCTGCACATAGGCGATAACATCAGCTATCTTTTTGAGGTCTTTGGATAACGCTGTCTGCTGTCCGTAAGCCCAATCTTCTCGCTCAGCTTTGCGAATATCGAGATATTTCATCAGCAGCATAGGGACAGTTGCGTTCCTGTCCTGCTCGGCTTCAAGCTGTTGTTTCTTTTCTGCAAGGCTCGTCAACCAATCGCGCAAGCCGCTGATCGTTTTCTTAATGGCGGCGAGGATTCCATTCGCTCTCTGAATATCTCGGTTAAGATCGCCGGCAAAAGTCTGAATGCCGCGCTTTTCCATTTGATAAGCGGCGGGTCCCAAATGCACGGTAGGCATTTTATCTTCTATGCCTTGCCGTTCAAAGGAGCGGAGATCAACGCGTTCCGGTCTCCCTGCACGTTCGAGAAATTCATTCGTGAGAGTTTCCCAACTATGCCGCCACAGCTCGGCGTTTGTCTGCTCGTTCCAATCAACAGTACTTTCTTTGTGGGATTTCCATTCGCCGGACGGCAGCCGTATTCTATCACCGTTCTCGTCGAGGTCATAGACTTTTCTTGACTTCGGGAGCCAATGCCCCTGCTCATTCAACGCCCGCATTGTCAAAAGAATATGTGCGTGAGGATTACCGTCCCCCTTGTCGTGCAGGGCAAAGTCAACGCACATTCCGCGAGCGACAAATTGCTCCCGACAATAACGCTGTAATAATTCGATCTGCGATTGTCGATCAATCTCTTTTGGCAGAGCAAGGACGATGCGACGGGCAAGCTGTGAGTTCCATTGCTTTTCAGGTTTCTCAGCAGAGTTCCACAAGGTTTCCCGATTCATAAATTCCGGCGGTGCGTGGCTCGGAAGCATAATCTCTGTGTAAATGATACCTTGTTTTTCTTTGTAGGATTTCCGCTTGTTGTCATACTCGCTGAGCAAGCTGTCACCACTCTGTTATGCTGCTGCCGCGACTGCGGATTGTGTTCGCCGGATTATCTTTATTTCGTAATGAGGACAAGGCATATTATCATTATCCTTTCTAATTTGTGCCACCAGTGGTGACACAAATTGTATTCGAGGATAGGCTGCAAAGCAGCCGCAAGGGGCTTGCCCCTTGTGAACGCTCCAGCGTTCGTAAGCCACCGGCAGGGCGCAATTCACCGAGTAGCGGTGTATAATTGCGCCCTTGTCTCCCGCCTGCGGGATCATCAGCTTCCGTTTTCATCGTTTCCGGAATGGTTTTCGTCAAGATATTTTTTCAAAAGTTCCTGCACTCCCGAATAGGAAAATGCAAGTTTCAGAATATCATAAACCTGATGGTCGGTCAGCATATCCGGCTCGATCAGAAACTTACCGAGCATACCGCCGTGCGTGCAAAGCCGGTGCGTTCTGATATTCCTTTTCATCTTGTGAAGCTTCTCGACTTCGGCATGATACTTGTTTTCGGCAACCTTCTTTTTCTGCTGAAGAGCAGCTATATCGGCACGGTTCTTTTCGATCAGCCGATTTAATTCTTCGAGTGAAATACTCTTTACTTCCAAATTACTCATATCATTATCCCCCTGTCAAAAGTTATCATCTCCGCAATATCTTTAGGCGCTGACCAGCGCGCGAGAAAAATAATTGCCGCCCTGTAATCCTTGCGAAGTATTCCCGCAAAAGAGTTAGTGCGGAATTTTCTGAAAAGTGCATTACAAAGACTCTCTTCGACTATCGTTGAGAACATTCTGTAAGCCGGTGTGTCATCGCCTCCGCAGATGTCCTCAACGGTAGCAATGACAAGCTCCTCGATAGCTTCTTCCTGCTGTTCTGTCACATAGATTTTTCTGATCATAATCATTCCTCGCTTTCAGATGTTGATTGATTTTTTGCCGAAAGTTTCTTGGCAATCTCCCGCGCCGCGTTCTTCCGCTCATCGCTGTACGGCGGTATCAGTCTGATCGATACCCGCGACTTGTCGATGATGCAAAAGATACATCCGTCCGGATCCTGCCGTGTTATCCGGCAGAGGTCTGGATACTTCGTGGCGAAGTCCGTGAGCCGGCGTTTCAGCTTGCTGTCATAAACCTGAATGTCATAGAAATCATCTCCTTCCGACGTGAGCAATATCGTTTCTTTCTCATACTTTGACAAACACATAGAATTCCCCCCTTGTAAACCGTACGCATACAAAAAAGACAGGCAACGGCTTCTTACCGCTTCCGCAGGCATATCCTGCTTGCCGACAGTAACCATATCCCTTGACGTACAGATAACCTCGGTCATAATCTCAACGATCTCGTCAAGCTGTTCTTTGTCATACTGTCCGCTGATAACGTCGTATTCGATATTTTCCTTTACAGTCTCCCGCGCTTCTTCTATCCTATCAATCCAATCGCTTTTGTTTTCCCCGCTTTCTGCCGGATTGATTGATTGAATATTTGATTCTTCTTTATTTAATTTTTTAGTAGTTAATTGGTAAGTATTTAATTGGGGCTGCTTTTCCGCACACGGTTTCTCCGTTTGCGGTTTTACCGTGTGCTGTTTTTCAGTACACGGTTTTTCAGCAGACGGTGAGCCGGTTTTCGGCTTCTCGTAAATGTTATAGACACAGCCGCCGAGCTTTCCATCAGCACCGCGCTCCTGATAACGCTCTATGTACCCGCATTCTTCAAGCTCCCTGACCATAGCTGCAATAGAACTCTGACATTCACGGCAGATAGCTGTCAGACCTCGCAGCGAGTAATCCCACTCCGGCGGCAGCGACAGCATAACGGACATAAGACCTTTGGCTTTCATCGAGAGCCTGTTGTCACGAAGATGATAGTTGCTCATTATCGTATAACCCTGTACACGTTCTACGTTAAATCTCGCCATTGTAAATACCTCCAAAAATTATGTTAAATATTTGTTGATTTCGTATAAATGATATTTTTAAGAAACCGCTTGACAAATTTCTTGATTTGTGCTGTCTCTGTAAACCTGTATTTCAGAAAAGAAAAATGCTCCCACACCGGGGCGAACCCCGATGCAGGAGCGAAGAAAGAGGAGAACTATGAAACACAAAGAGGATTGTGTGTTTTGTCAAAAATACAGTTAAAGATTTGTTGCATTTGATGATTGACAAGTGATTTTCAGATTTATTCATAAATTCTTCCGAAAACCCTTGACAAATGATCTGATTTGTGATATGGGAACAAAAAAGCCTCCTGCATAAGAAGCTGTTACGCTTCTATGCAGGAGAAAACAGTTCTTTTGGTGAATATTATTTTAATATGTGGTAATAGATAGTCGTTTCGACAATTCATTAAACGTTGCAATTTCGTAGTGGCACCAGAGCAGAAAGCAAGAGCCACTTATGATAATATCCTGCGAATATCCGACGATCCGGACGTAACGAACATAATCCGTTATCTCCGCGAACGCGAGGTAGTGCATTTCCAGCGTTTCGGCGAGCTTCTCGACAAACTCCAGAGCAAGATAAAGTAAGAAGAGCCTCTTCCACTCGAGAGGGTCGCTGTCGCTCGAGAAGGTCGCGCACAGCGCTCGAGACTTTGGGGAAACCTTTCTGAAGAAAGGTTATCCCCAAACCCCCTTCCTATGGCAGGACGCCATAATTGTTTTCCCAGAGTGCTGCACGATGCAGCACCCTAAGAAAACGAAAAAGACTTCTGATCGCTCCGCAGTTAAGGGAGAGGGTTTTCAGAACAAAATGAAAGACTGCTGAACAGACGAATGTCAGCAGTCTTTTTTTGGCACCGTTCCATTTCAGAAGACAGCAATGCAAAAAACAAGCAGAACAGCGAGCATACCGAAGTTCACCGCCGAAAACCAGCCCATATACCGCTTTGTCTGCGCGGTGCTTGTAAGGCGGTACATCTGGAGCGAGATAAGGCTTGCCATAGAAGCAATGGGCGTTCCGAGACCGCCGACATTCACACCGATAAGGAGAGCCGTGCCGTTATTGGTGAATCCCGAAAGCATCACCGCCGCGGGAACATTGCTTATCGCCTGTGAAAGAAGCGCGGAAACGGCGATCTCATTACCTTTGATTATGCCGGAAAAGAAGCTGTGAACAGCGTCGATGCGGGAGATGTTGCCCACGAAAATGAAGAAGCAGACGAAGGTGAGCAGCAGCGCGTAATCCGCTTTCAGCAGAAGATAACGGTCAAATACAAGCGCGGTGACAACTGCCGCCGCGGCGCATACCCAGAACGGGAGCAGCTTAAACACTGTCGCAATGCAGAGTGCGAAGAGGAGCAGATAGACTGTCATAAGCCGGTAAGACACCCGCTTATGGTGCTTGTGATCTGACGAGCATTCCGACTTCGGTATGAGCATTGTCAGCAGCATCAGTATCACAAAGCACACCGCGCCTATCGGGAGCATCGTCATCACGAACTGTGCGCCGGTCATCTCAAACCGGTCAAACAGGTACAGGTTCTGCGGATTGCCTATCGGCGTCAGCATACTTCCGAGGTTAGCGGCTGCCGTTTCAAGCACAATGGTAAGGATACGGCTCCGCTCATCATCGGTCTTTGCGAATGCAAGTATAGTCAGCGGAACAAAAGTGATAAGCGCCACATCGTTGGTTATCAGCATTGAGGAGAAGAAGCATACGATCACGAATATCCGGGAAAGTCTCCTGAGGTTGCCGGCTCTTTTAAGGAGTATTTCGGTGAGGGTCTCGAAGATGCCTACGCTGCGAAGACCGGCTACGGCTATCATCAGCGCGAACAATTCCGCCAGCACGCTGAAATTGCAGTACCCGGCGTACTGCGCGTCAACAGGCACAATAAAAACGGTGGCAAGAGCAAGTATGAACGAGATCACAAGCACCGGCTGTGCCTTGCAGAAATCAAGCGCGTGCTTCAATATGTTCTCCCCCGTTTCTCTGATAAATGCAGTGATATTATAACACCGGGAAACATGATTGTCAAGATATCCGAACATCTGCTGAGCTGAAAATGAAATACCGCCCGCAGAGTTCTGCGGACGGCATTTCATGGTTTGGAAAGTTAAAGGATAACTGATGAAAGCGGATTTATAGATCACTGGTTGATCTTGAATCTTGCAACCTGATCCTTGAGCAGCTTGGACTGACCGGATAGCTCCTCGCAGGAAGCGGCGGTCTGTTCCGCAGTAGCGGAGTTCATCTGGATAACCTGGGAGATCTGTTCTACGCCGGTAGTGATCTGGCGGATAGACTCTGTCTGTTCTGCGCTTGCGGAAGCGATCTGAGTGATGAGTTCCGCTGTCTGAGACGACATTTCCTTGACTTCCTTCATGCTCTCGGCAGTAGCGAACGCGATCTTGGAGCCCTTGTCAACTGCGTCGATAGAAGCGGTGATGAGCGAAGAAGTGCTCTTTGCGGCTTCGGCGGACTTTGTAGCGAGGTTGCGGACTTCATCTGCAACGACCGCGAATCCCTTGCCGGCGTCACCTGCGCGGGCTGCCTCAACTGCGGCATTGAGCGCAAGGATATTGGTCTGGAAGGAGATATCTTCGATAGTCTTGATGATCTTCTCGATCTCCTTGGAAGTATCGCTTATCTCGGTCATTGCGTTGACCATATTTGTGATCTCGTTGTCCTGGTAATTTACCTTGTCCTGTGTCTGTCTCGAAAGCTCGCCAGCCTGAGCGGCGTTCTGTGCGGTATTGGAGATCTGTGTGGAAACTTCCGCGATAGTAGCGGAGATCTCTTCGATAGCGGAAGCCTGGCGTGTGGTACCGTCCGCGAGAGACTGGGAACCTTCCGCCATCTGGTTGGAGCCTGTGAGCACCTCATCGGAGGAAGTGTTCATATTGCTGAGTGTTACGCCGAGATCGTCCTCGATCTTAAGTATATTCTTTTCGATATCCTCGAATACGCCGGGGTATCTTACAGCCGGAGTCTCTGTGAAGTCGCCGTTTGCCATAGCGGCGAGTATCCTTGAGGAATCGCCTACGACGTCATTCATTCCGCGTTTTGAGTTACGGAGAACCTCAACGAACTTTCCGACTTCGTCGTTATGGAATTTGTATGTGACATTCGTGGTGCTGAGCTGACCTTCGAGCATCTCATTCGCGTATGCTTCGGCGTGCTTGAGAGGTATCGTAACTCTGCTGTGGCAGAAGACGAAGAGGAACACAGCCACGCCTGCCGCGCCGAGAACGCCGATAATTATCGCCAATGTTGTTACAAGGGAGAACTCATTGTTTGATTCGGTAGCATCAAAACCTGCAAAGTACGCACCGACGGCATTGTTCTGGTAGTCGGTCATAGGAGAATAATAAACGTAGAACTGCTTGCCCTTTATCATAGCTACGCCGGAGAAATCCTGCTGACCGGCAATAACGACCTTTTCGATGTTTTCCGCCATTGCGGTACCGATCATATCGGCGCCGAGAGTCGTACCGAATCTCTTGTTTCCGTTGAATATGGTAACATCGCAGTCGCTTGCTTTCTTGCAGTCATCGAGATAGCTCTGTGAGCTCATCAGGAAGCCTACTATGTAAGCGTAGTTCTTTCCCTCCACGTTCTTCTGTGAGGAGCTGATGATAGCGAGACGCTCACCGCTCTTTACGATACCGTTTATAGACTGACCCTTTGCCACCGGGGAGAAATCGAACTGATCGAGCGGGAACTTTTCGGACTTGAATATGATATTACCGCTTTCGTCAGCCACACCGCCGAAAAGCTCCGTATGTGAACCAAGGTTCTCGTTATATACGGCAGTCATTGCAGCCAGATCATTTTTGGCAACTGCATCGTTGAAACTGTTTTCTTCGGAGAATATCCTCTCATAGAGCTTGAGGGTGGAAAGTTCGTCTTCAACGGCGCCCACAAGAGCGGTCTCGCCTATCTTTGCTTTTTCTTCAAGGACCGAATTGTTATACCCCGAGAAAGATATGAGGGTCACGGTCAGCATAATTGCGATAACCGCGATAATTGCCGCGACCGTTATAACAACGATCTGCATTCCAAGCTTTTTGAACATTTCAATTTCCTCCGTTTTTTATATATAGTGGGTCGCGTTTGTTCACATTCTTGTTCATACTTTCTGCTTTTGCCTGTCATTGCGGTAAAACGATCATAGATACCAAGAATAGTACATGAAACACTATATAATATTATAGCAACAACGTAATTTTTTGTCAATTAGTAATATCCGCGTGAGCAAAATTATCAATATCAGAGCATTTTTATCTATATGTTCACGGAAAAGAAAATGCGGCACATCGGGCTGTTTCCCTTTGTACCGCGCTTTGAGGATATCTTTTTTTATTACTCGACGGAGACCATATAATAGTAAACGGGCTGTCCGCCGTTGACCAGCGAGAATTCGATGTTATCGCCGAATCTTGATTTAAGGTAAGCGAACGCGTTCTGTGCATCGTCGTCGGAAACGTCTGCACCGTAAATAACGGTGATATAAGAGCTTCCGCCGTTGATAAGATGCTTTGTGACTTTGTAGAGCACCTTGGTGAGGTCACGTTCAACTACATTAAGCTTGCCGTTCTCCATACCGAGAATATCGCCCTGCTTTATCTTCTTGTCGCCTACAACGCTGTCACGGACTGCGAAAGTCACAAGTCCGGTGCCGACGTTATCGAGCGCGGCAGTCATATTGATGCTGTTCTCGCGGACGGAGAGGTCGGGATCGTATGTAAGCATAGCGGTTATTCCCTGCGGCACCGAGCGGGACTGGAGCACGATGACCTTGCGGTCTGCGAGCTTCACAGCCTGTTCAGCCGCGAGGATAATGTTCTTGTTATTCGGAAGTACGAACACGTTCTTTGCGGGGGTAGCGAGGATCGCATCGAGGATATCCTCGGTGGAAGGATTGGAGGTCTGTCCGCCGCGGACGATGCTGTCAACGCCGAGGTCAGAGAAGAGAGCCTCGACACCTGCGCCGCTTGCGACTGCAACGAATCCGATCTCCTTCTCCTGTTTTGCGGGAGCGGGACGGCTTCTGAGCTGGTTTGCAGCCTTTTTCGCCTGGGTCTTATGCTGTTCCTTCATATTCTCGATCTTCATATTAGTGAGGTAGCCGAAAGTAAGACCCTTCTCAAACGCAAGACCGGGGTGATCGGTATGAACGTGTATCTTGATGATGCTGTCGTCATCAACGACTACAACGCTGTCACCGATACTTTCGAGGTATGCGCGGAGCTTTGTTGCGTCATCGCAGCCGTCGTTCTTATTTACGATGTACTCTGTACAGTAGGTGTACTTGATATCGGTCTCATAGGTACCGGCAGCGTTTGTGCTTACGAAAGCGACTTCACGCTTTGCATGCGGGTCTTCTGCGCTTTCGATCATGCCGTCGCCCTTAACAACGCTGTAGATGCCCTTGAAGATAAGGAGGAAGCCCATAGCGCCGGAATCGACAACACCTGCCTTTTTAAGGGCGGGGAGAAGATCGGGGGTACGGTTAAGGGAAGCCTCGCCCTCTTCAATAAGGGCGGTAAAGATCTCGACGATGTCATCGGTCTCTTCTGCCTTCTTAATTGCTGCTTCCGAAGCCTCACGGGAAACGGTGAGCACAGTACCCTCTGTGGGCTTCATAACGGACTTGTACGCAGCGGAAACGCCCTTTGCGAGAGCAGCTGCGAAGTCTTTTCCGTTAGCGGAGGACTTGCCTGCAAGACCTTTTGAGATACCTCTGAAGAGGAGAGAGAGGATAACGCCCGAGTTTCCCCTTGCGCCGCGGAGCATTCCGGTCGCCGCAGCGTCCGCGACAGCGCTTACTGTAACATCGTCGGTCATAGACTCAAGTTCCGGCAGCGCATTGCTTATCGTCATGGACATATTGGTTCCCGTATCGCCGTCCGGCACCGGGAACACGTTAAGTTCGTCCACTCTGTTCTTGTTGTTAATGATGTTGTGCGCACCGGAGATTATTCCGTCACGCAGCAGCTTACCGCTGATCTCCAAATCAACACTTCCTTACTGGGCGCGCACGGCGCGCGAGAATGGGCGCGCACGGCGCGCGAGACTTGGGGGAAACCTTTTTGAAAAAAGGTTATCCCCCAAACCCCTTTCCTAAAACTTTTATTGGCTCCGCGCTTAATGGAGAAGGTTTTCGGAACAGATCGGAAGAAGTATAAAGCACGGTCAATTTTGTGAATATAAGATCAATTTTAGAACGGTCAGTTTTCGGAGAATTCGATCGTTCCTGCGTCGTAATCGGGATCCTGTCCTGCTGACAATTCCATTGCATCGGCGTGAGGATCGGCTGTCTCTTCGGGTGAAGAATGATGTTCTTCTTTTTCGAGATATTTATCAGCGAATTCAAGCAGAAGCTTTTTGTTCTTCTCCTTGTCCTTCGCCGGATCAACAAGGCTCAAAGACGCAATAACTTCATTTCCGGACAGCTTTTCTGTCAGCTTTGCTATCGCTTTTTTCGCATTTCCGCCCGCAGAGCAGGCTATGATATAAACCTTTTTGCCTTTGAACGGATAGTCCTTGATGAACGAAGCAATCGCAGGCGGGTATGAACCTGCCCATACCGGGAATCCGATGATAATATTGTCAAACTCGGAAATCTCACGCTGAAGCGGTTCAAGCACCGGTCTTTCGTTCATAAAGACACTCTTTCCGCCCCAGAAAAACTTGCCGAATCCCTTTTTCGGCGGCTGTTTGAGTGGCACTATTCTTTCGATATACGAACCGATGTGCTTCGCAAGCGTTCTCGCAGCAAACTCGGTGTTCCCCTCAAAAGAATAGAACAAAACCAGACTTTTTCCCATTACATTTCACCTTCCGTGACCTATTTTCAAGTCGTCAGCCCGTCGATATATACATCGATCTTTTCAACTGACAGCCTTGTCTGCTCTTCGACAGCATACCGCAGCTTGTTCTTGATGCTGCTTACCGCCGCCGAAACATTCACACCGTACATAACAGAGATGTGTACGCCTATGTACACCTTTCCGCCGTTTATGTGTACGGATACCCCCTTGTTCCTGTCAAGGGATCCGCGCAGGAACGGAACTACCTCTGCAAGCCGTTCGGCAGGGCTTGCGGCATTCATTGCCGAAACTCCGAAACAGCCTGTCACAGTGTTTGAGATAAGCGACACAAAGAACGCCTTTGTGTACTCTATCCCGCCGAGGTGGTTGTGAACAATGATCATAACTCGATCCTCCTACACAAAATGTTATTATACCATAATACTTTGGAAATTGCAATACCTAAATAGCTTTTACAGCGAATTTTGTTCCGTATTCAAGCATCTCTGCCGCTTTACCTGCTCCCTCAATGCTGTCAAAGATACCGAATACCGCGCTTCCGCTCCCGCTCATACAGGCTCCCTTTGCTCCTGCGTTAATAAGAGCCGTCTTGATACGTTCGATTTTCTCGTTGCAGTAAAGCTTCTCGAAAACGTTGTACATATTGGAAGAAAATTGGGAACGAGTGTTGATGAGCGAGGCGCAGAAAGCGTCAAATCCGGGTCTCTCCGGTATCGGAGAGCTGTCGTACTTGCGGTAAGCCTCGGCTGTATTGCAGGAAAACTCCGGCTTTACAACGAGTACAGCGAAGTCAGAGCAAGGCACCGGCTCGATGATATCGCCTATCCCGGTGCATTTCGCCGTACCTCCGGCGATGCAGAACGGTATGTCTGCGCCGAGAGAAGCGCCTATCCCGCACAGCTCCGGAACGGTGAACGGGTGACCGCACAGCTCGTTCAGCGCGCAGAGAACAGCTGCTCCGTCCGCGCTTGAACCGCCGAGACCGGCTTCTGTGGGGATACGCTTGACGATATGTATGTTCGCGCCCATATTCTTCCCGGTGCGCATAAAGAAAGCTTTTGCGGCTTTGTAGGCGATGTTTTGTTCATCTGACGGGATATTCTGAACGCTGCAGCTGACTGACACTTCCCCGCTCCCGTTAGTCTCAACGGTTACATCGTCGTAAAGATCAATGCGGCGCATAACGGTATTCAGCGTGTGGTAGCCGTCCGGACGCTTTCCGGTAATATCCAGCCAGAGGTTGATCTTCGCGTAAGCCTTAACGGTCAAGCTCATTTATGAACTCCTTGATACGTTTGAGGGCAAGCAGGATATGGTTAATGGAGTAGGCGTAGCTTATGCGGATATAGCCTTCCCCGCATTCCCCGAACGCATCTCCGGGGACAACTGCGACTTTCTTCTTTTCGATGAGCTGGAGACAGAAGTCCTGGGAAGAAAGACCGGTGGATTTAATGCACGGGAAGACGTAGAATGCGCCCTCCGGCTCGAAGCAGTCGAGTCCCAGCTCATTCAGCCCGTTCACGATAAGCCTTCTGCGCATATCGTACTCGCTGACCATATAGTCGATGTCCTCACGGCAGTCCCGGAGGGCTGTGACAGCGGCGTACTGGCTGACGGTAGGCGCGCTCATGATGCCGTACTGGTGGATTTTGAGCATCTGCGTGATGATCGGAGCGGGGCCCGCGGCAAATCCGAGTCTCCAGCCGGTCATAGCGAAGGCTTTGGAGAAGCCGTTTATAACGATCGTGCGTTCCTGCATTCCCTCGAATTCGGCGATAGAAACGTGCTTCTCGCCGCCGAATGTGAGTTCGGAGTATATCTCGTCGGAAATTACGATGATGTTCTTATCCCGGAGGATATCCGCGATCTTTGCAAGATCGTCCCTGCGCATTACCGCGCCGGTGGGGTTATTCGGGTAAGGCAGGACGAGAGCCTTGGTTTTCGGGGTTATCTTTTCGAGAAGCTGTTCGGGGGTGAGCTTGAACTTGTTCTCGGCTTTGGTCTCGATAGGAACGGGAACGCCGTCCGCAAGCCTTATCAGCGGGTCATAACAGACGAAGCTCGGCTCGCAGACCAGCACTTCATCGCCGGGGTTGATGATAGCGCGGAATGCGGCATCAATAGCCTCCGAACCGCCGACAGTCACGATTATCTCATGCTTCGGGTCATATTTCACGCCGATAGTCTCGTCAAGGTAGCCGGCAATGCCCTCGCGCAGGTTCTCAAGACCGGAGTTTGAGGTATAAGCGGTCTTGCCCTTTTCGAGGGTGCGGATAGCTTCCTTGCGGATAGCGAAAGGTGTCTTGAAATCCGGCTCGCCGACGGAAAGGCTTATAACGTCCTTTACGGAAGCGGCGATATCGAAGAATTTACGGATTCCGGAAAATTTTATAGCGCAGGTCTTCTGCGAAAGTATATCGTCATAGTTCATCACGGACCCACCATTTTCCTTTCATCGTCCTCGATAAGCGGGAACTCTATGCCCTTCTCCTTGAAACGGCGCAGGATAAAGTGCGTCGTAGTGGAGAGAACGCCGTCGATAGGCGCAAGCTTATCCGATACAAAGAGCGCAACTTCACGCAGGTTGGTACCGCGGATAGTAACGGAGAGGTCAAAGGAACCGCTCATAAGGTAAACGCTGTCAACCTCCTTGTACTGTGCGAGCATAGTTGCGATCTCGTCATATCCGCGCTCTGCCTGCGGTGAGACTTTGATCTCGATGAAGGCGGTCACGCTGTTGCGGTCAACCTCCTCCTCGTTGATGACAGCGGAGTAGCCTATAACGAGTCCGTCATTCTCCAGCGCGGAGATCTCTCTTTCGATCTCGTCGGGAGACTTTCCGAGCATGACCGCAAGCTCCTCGTTTGTGAGTCTTGAGTTCTTTCGTAAAAGTTCAACAAGTTTGTTCATATCTGTTATCCTTTCTGCACGGTCATATTGCAATAAAATGCACTTCCCGGCGCTTATAGTATGCGATTTTGTCAAATCCGGTGTCCTTTGCAAGCTTTATGCCCTCTGCGATACCCTTTCCGAGATCGTCGGTGCAGTGCGCGTCGGAGCCTATGGTTATCAGCTTTCCGCCGAGTTCACGGTATCTTTTCACTATATCCGCGTCCGGCATTGTAACGCCTATCTTCTGCCGTAGCCCGGAGGTGTTTATTTCAAGGGCGATGTTCTTTCTTACCAGAGTTTGAAGAATCCGGTCAATTGCGGGGGCGAAGATGCTCATATCCGGTTTTATGCCGTATTCTCCGGCGATGTAGCGGAGCGGGTATGTGAGGTGGGCGAGGGAGTCAAACTTCCCCCATTCCGCAAGCTCTGCGGTCTCATCGAAGTATGCGGAGAGTATCGGGAGCGGGTCTGTCTGCGAGAAGTCGATGAAGTAGAAATCCTTATGACCGCGGATATTATGCGTCGAACCGAGCACGAAGTCATAGCCGTTCTCTCGGAGTAACCGTTCGGCAGTCTCATAGTCCTGTGTTGCCTGTCCGAGTTCAACGCCGTAGAGCAGGTCTATACTGTCCGCGTATTCTTCCTGCAGCGACGGTATAATCTCCCTTGCGCCGTTCACAGTCTTTTCGAGATCGAAATCCGGGTCTGCATAATCACCGAGATCAACGTGGTCTGTAAGGGCATAGTGCTTTATACCGAGCTCAACCGCGCGTTTCACCATATCCTCCGCGGTGCTTGCTCCGTCGAAAGACAGGGTGCAGTGGGTATGCAGGTCAAAAGGTATGCTCACGCGGACACCTCCTCACTGTGCGTATAGTTTATTATAGCATAATCAGAAGAAAATTTCAATAGCAGAAGAAAAAAAGAACCGGATCACAGCATTCGCGGAGGGGTGTTCCGCGTTTATGCCATAATTTTCAAATTTTATCTGTATTAATCTTTACTTTTTCAGAAAAATATAGTATAATATATTTTATATTGCATTTGCAGATTTGCTTACAGGAAAGGAAAGATAATATGAGAGCAGTAGTGGCTGTAATAGGAAAGGATACGGTAGGTATCCTCGCAAAGATATGCACGATATGTGCGGAAAGCAACGCGAACGTCATGGACGTTACCCAGACTATAATGCAGGATCTTTTCGCTATGACGATGCTTATCGACATTTCAAAGTGCGAGGCGCACTATACCGAACTTGCGGATAAACTCACCAAGGCGGGCGAGGAAATGGGACTCCAGATACACGTTATGCACGAGGACATTTTCAACGCTATGCACCGCATATAAGCCGGGAGGAGTCTGCACAATGGTTCTTAATTCAAACGACATTCTCGAAACGATAAAGATGATACAGGAGGAGAACCTCGATATCCGAACAATAACAATGGGTATCAGCCTTCTTGACTGTATCGACAGCGACATCGACAAGTCATGCACAAAGGTGTACGACAAGATGATGCGCCTTGCCTGCAACCATGTAAAGACCGGCGAGGACATAGAGAAGCGCTACGGAATACCGATCATCAACAAGCGTCTTTCGGTAACACCGATAGCTATGCTTGCCGCGGCAGCAAAGGGCAGTCCGGTGAAGTTTGCGCAGACATTGCAGAAGGTTGCGGACGAGACGGGCGTGAACTATGTCGGCGGCTATTCGGCACTTGTCCACAAGGGCTTTTCCGCCGGTGACAGGGAGCTTATCGAGTCTATCCCGGAGGCTCTTTCGGTCACTACGAAGGTATGCTCATCGGTAAATGTCGGCTCCACACGCGCCGGCATCAACATGAACGCAGTCGCGCTCATGGGTAAGATAATAAAGCAGGCGAGCGAAGCCACTGCGAAAGATCACTGCTTCGGCGCGGCGAAGATAGTTGTATTCTGCAACGCAGTCGAGGACAACCCGTTTATGGCAGGTGCATTCCACGGCGTAGGCGAAGCGGACTGTGTGATAAATGTAGGCGTAAGCGGACCCGGAGTTGTAAGAGCGGCAATAGCGAAGATGCCCGATGCGACGATAGACGAGATCGCGGATACGATCAAGAAGACCGCGTTCAAGGTCACAAGAATGGGACAGCTTGTAGGAACGGAAGCGAGCCGCATTCTCGGTGTTCCGTTCGGTATCGTTGATCTGTCGCTTGCACCCACACCCGCTGTCGGCGACTCTGTTGCGCATATCCTCGAAGAGATCGGACTTGAAAGCTGCGGCGCTTACGGAACGACAGCCGCACTTGCCCTGCTCAACGATGCGGTAAAGAAGGGCGGCGTAATGGCTTCCTCACGCGTAGGCGGACTTTCCGGCGCATTCATACCCGTTTCCGAGGACGCGGGAATGATCGACGCAGTCAACCGCGGTTCGCTGTGCCTTGAAAAGCTTGAAGCGATGACGGCGGTATGCTCGGTAGGACTTGACATGTTTGTTGTACCCGGCGACACGCCTGCCGAGATACTTTCGGCTATAATCGCAGACGAAGCGGCAATAGGCATGGTAAACAGCAAGACCACAGCTGTCCGCGTTATCCCGGCGATCGGCATGAAGGAGGGCGAGACCCTCGAATTCGGCGGACTGTTCGGAAGCGGTCCCGTAATGTCGCTTAACAAGTTCTCCCCCGCAAAATTCATCTCCCGCGGCGGTCATATCCCTGCCCCGCTCCAGAGTCTGAAGAATTGAGAGAGACTGTGCTGATGCGCCTTCGCGCTTGTCCTACGCGGACGGCGCCAGCCTACGCGGCTGGACCGCGGCGGGGAACGCCCCGCAACGTTATGACCGTAACACGGAACTTAAAAAGATTCTTCAAATACTGATATTATAGAATCATACAAAAGACAAAACCGCTGAATGAAATTTCATTCAGCGGTTTTTTTTACAACCGTCAGACCATCATAGTAAAGAAGGAATATTTTGTCTTTCTGCTCCTCTCCGCATATTGTAATGACAGCCTTATCCTCTTCCCACTCAACGTCCCAATTGTCTTCGGACATCATTATACCGTCATTACGCAGCGTAAAATCAGACCGGCAAACCGAAAAGCCATTCTTTTTGAGAACTATCTGACCGTCCTGACTTCCGAACGGCCAATCCGGGCTTCCGACCGCGAGCAGTTCCGCCGTATATTCCCCATATCTTTCACAAGCGACTGTCTTCGGTATCCTGTCTATTACCACCAAAAGCTGCCACAGCACCGCGGCAAGCCATACAAGAAAAACCGGAATAAGCACCGCACAGGCAAGTATTTTCAGAATTGAACGAAGAACAGGCGGCATAAATTTATGCTTCGATGATATATCCTTATTTTCCATTAAAGTTACCTACCCTGCTTTTTGCTCGTATTACAAGCTCCACAGCATACAGCGGCAATGCACCCGCGGCGTAGCAGATGAGATCGGCTGCGGAAAAGCTGGTGCCGATAAGTGTCCGGAGCAGCGGATTCGTTATGCCGAGAATGTCCGCGATACCGATAAGCTGCATGAACTCCACCGCGAAAGCGAACAGAAGCACCGCTGTCGGCAGTATGAAGCCGAAACGCGGCTTGCAGGGCGATATCACCCGTATGACCGCGTACACCAAGGGAACGACCAGCACATCGCCGAGATAAGCGCGCACCCAGCCGCCTGCGAACTGCCCGATAAGTATTTCTATACCGAGCAGAATAACGGCTGTGACAGCTGCGCCGATACGCACCCGTTTACGCATTCTCTCTTGCTTCATAAAGTCCTTTCAGCCTCTGCGCACTGATGTTGTAAGATTTGAACGGGGTGTAAGTATAATCATTGATACGCGCCTCAAGCTCATAATCGAAGTAATCTTCTTCACCGTTATACCACTTTGTCTGCTGTCCGTGAACTGTGTCGTAATGCTCAAGCATCACTACATACGCGTCGTCCGACAGGTCACAGAGCATTTTCACATCAAGCTTTTCCAGCTTTCCGCTTTCGTACTGCGTGATGTTGTACTGTGCGATAAGTGCATCGGGGCGCGAGAAGCACAGCACTCCGAAAAGCGCTATGAACGCCGCAGATATCACCGCCGCAGTCCGCAGTTTAGGCGCAAATCCGCGTATCAGCAGTACCGTGAATATCACCGCAAGCAGCACCATGAACCACGATGTGTAAAGGCGCAGACGGGTGAGTCCGAACTCTCCGATGTACATAATCATCTTCGCAAGTGCAGTCGCAATTATAAACAGCGTGAACAGGCAGAGTGCTGTATTGTAGAATGTCAGAGCGGCGGAATGCCCCTCCATACGGCGCTTTGAGAACGCAAGCATGAACAGTATCACCGCAAGATTTATCACCGCTATCGCACACAGCTCAAAGAATCCCCGGCGCGCATACTCCGAATATGCCATATCCGCGGGAAGTCTGCCGGAGAATGCAGAGAAGAAGTAGTTAGCCTGCGAAACGATGTACAGCAGATACAGCAGGCAGATAGGCGTTACACCCGCGAAAACTCCGAGCTCCGGGAGCTTCTTGAGACGCTGTGTGCGTTCGTGATAGTACATATCAGAAGGGAGCGGATAAAGTTTCTGCTTCACATCGGCGCGAAGCATACCGAATATTATCAGACCCGCCGGGAATGCGAACAGAAGCTGGGGTACAAGATCGAAAAAGTCGATGTCCAGAAGCCTGTCGGTGATCTCAGAGAACATCCGGTCTATCCCCTCGTCCGCCATTGACAGCAGAACTGCGACAATGAGCGTCAGCGGAACTGTTACAGCAAGTCCGACTATTACAGTAACGGCAGCCGCCGAATGCTTTCCGCCCTTGCCGGCGCGCACTGCACGGAACGCGTCTCCGAAATTGAAGAAAGGCTGTGCGAACAGCGTCCTCGCAAGATCGAACCCGAAATAGCGCGTTACAAATCTCGCTTTTATGCAGACCGCCTGCACCCACCAGAACTGGAACGCGGTCAGGAACAGGAAGCACAGGACGTGCAGAAGTCCGCTTGCTGTTATTGAAAATACCGATGTGAACACGCACAGCACGCCTGCCGATATCCACTGTCTTACCGTGGGGCGCGCACCGCCCAGCCACAGATACACCGCGCTGCACACAAATGTCAGCAGAAAAGCCGCTGTGGTAAAGAAGCCGTTTGTGTTGAAGAAGCAGTACCGCATCACCATAAATCCCAGCAGCAGCGCCACCCACACAAACACTCCGTCATGTTTTCTTATCTCCGGTCTCGGCGCTTCACACCTTTCCTGCGGTATCGCCGCCGGCATCGTCATTACATTTTCGTTCTCCATTATTCTACCTCTCTTATTAATTGATAATTGACAATTGACAATTGATAATTATTGTGTCCGCTTCGCGGACGTATCTGAATTGTGACAAAAATAAAAGCTTTGTTTTCCTTTGCAAAATTACCGTTCTTCGTCACGATTCAAATATTCGCGCGCAGCCAAAGCACGATGCTTTGCGTTCGTCCCCCAAAATGCCGCAAGGATGCGGCATAACAAAGGACGAACCGCGCACCACAATTGTCAATTATCAATTATCAATTGTCAATTATTCATCGTTTTCCTTGACGAATTCGAGTATGTCTCCCGGCTGGCAGTCGAGCTCACGGCAGATTGCCTCCAGCGTTGAGAACCGCACAGCCTTAGCCTTGTTGTTTTTGAGGATCGAAAGGTTAGCGGGAGTAATATCTATTCGCTCGGCAAGGTCACCGGCAGCTATCTTCCGCTTTGCCATCATCACATCGAGATTAACTATAATCGGCATTTCCCGCTCCTTTCATATCGTGAAGTCGTTCTCTTCACGAAGTTCAGTCGCGGTTGCAAGCATATTCTTCACCACGCGCAGGATAAGTCCGACGAATGCGGCGATCACCGCAACGAGAAGCGCGAGCAACCGCCAGAACGAGAGGACTGCGAAAACCGCTGCCAACCCGAAACAGCACCACGAGATGATACGGACGCATTTCGTGTTGCGTTCTGTGAAAAGCTCCTGTTTCGAGATGTTCGCGAGCAGCGTTTTCAGTTCCCACAGCGCGCCTATCGCCAGAATGTCAGAAAGGTAAAGGCATACGGTCAGCACCGGCATTATAGGGTTCTTGCCGGAAACATCGTCATACCACTGCGTTATCAACGGTATCAGAAACAGAATGATGACAGCAAGAGCAAGTACTGCTATGGTCAGTATTCTCGACAGTCTCAGCGATTTTTCAGATGTCCATTTCAGATCCATTTCAATTCTCCTTGCTGCTGTTTTTCACACTCTTGTAAAAGCTGACACGGCTCTCTTGCAGTTCAAATCCGTTCTTCCGGTAGAATCCGTATGACGGCTTATCTTTGTCGGTCTGGAGGTATATCCCGGCAAATCCGCGCTTTCCGATGTCGTCACCGATCATTCCGATAAAGCGGGAACCGACGCCTGTTCCCTGCACTTCGTGGGAGACGCAGAATTCTTCGATGACGTAGTTCGTTCCCTCCCACCAGCTGCGCTTTATGCCGATCGAGACCGCAGCAAGTCTGCCGTTCACGAAAAGCCCGTAGCAGAGCGAGTTTGCAGCGCATACCGTTTCAGCGAGATACGAATTCAGCCGTTCCTCATCGCTCCAGTCCTCATTCCACGGTTCATGCCCGAAGGCGCTCCGGAACACCTCCGCCATTATCGGTATATCTTTTTCATAAAGTTCAGCAAATCTTTCTGCGTGCTCCACAGATCTTCCTCCTAAATCATATATCATAACCGGACTGCAATTGCATTATATCATATCCGCAACTGTTTGTCAATAGATTTTTATTGTTTTTCGATATATTTTTATTAATTTTCGATTTGTTGACACTTGCCCATTTATATGTTATAATATAATTTACTGATTTAAGAAGGTGAGACATTGAAGCTTATCGAATGTAAAGACTTATGTATGAAATACGAGGGCATCACCGCGTTCGAGGGACTTACATTCTCGGTGGACGAGGGTGATTTTCTGTGCATCGTGGGCGAGAACGGCTCGGGCAAATCCACGCTGATAAAGGGGCTGCTCGGACTTAAAAAGCACAGCGGCGGAACGATAGAATTCAGCGGAGTGAAGCCGAAGGAGATAGGTTATCTGCCGCAGCAGACTGCCGCGCAGAAGGACTTCCCTGCCACAGTCTGGGAGGTAGTGCTTTCGGGCTGCCTTAACCGCAATTCCTACTTTCCTTTCTACACGAAGGAGAACAAGGAACGTGCAAAGACCGAGATCGGGCGAATGAAGATCGAGGGCATCGTAAACAAGAGCTACCGCGATCTTTCCGGCGGTCAGCAGCAGAGAGTACTGCTTGCGAGGGCTCTTTGCGCAACGGAAAAGCTTCTGCTTCTTGACGAGCCTGTATCGGGGCTTGACCCGATCGTGACGTCGGAGATGTACGAGGTCATACACGAGCTGAACCACAGCGGAGTCACGGTTATAATGGTGACTCACGACATACACAACGCAGTGCATTACGGGAACAGGATACTGAATATGTCGCGGAACGATTACTTTTTCGGGACATCGGACGATTATATAAAGACGGACTCGTTCAAGGCAATGTCACGGGGCTGCTTTCACAAGGAAGGGGGCTGTTTCAGTCATGGCAGATGAGCTTATGGTGCTGTTCAGCTATCCGTTCATGCAGAGGGCGCTGATAGTGGGGATACTTGTATCGCTGTGTGCGGCGCTGCTTGGCACGAGTCTTGTGCTGAAGCGGTACTCGATGATAGGAGACGGGCTTTCCCATGTCGGATACGGTGCATTTGCGATCGCTGCATCGGCGGGAATAGCGCCTCTCGGATTTGCGATCCCGGTGGTGATAGCGTCAGCATTTCTGCTGCTTTACATAACGCGGAAAGGGAAAATGGGCGGTGACAGCGCGATAGCGATACTGTCGAGCAGCTCGCTTGCGATAGGAATGATAGTGGTAGCGCTGAGCGGGGTGTCGATAGACATAAACAGCTATATGTTCGGAAGCATACTTGCGCTGAAAGAGGAAGATGTTATGCTGTCGATCGTATGCTCGGTGATCGTGGTGCTGCTTTTCATACTTCTGTATCACCGCATCTTTGCGGTCACGTTTGACGAGAGCTTTTCGAGCGCGACGGGCATACACACGAATGTGTACAACACGTTTATCTCGGTGCTGACAGCGGTAGTGATCGTTGTTGGTATGCGTCTCATGGGTGCGCTGCTTATTTCGAGCCTTATGATATTCCCGTCTCTGACTTCCATGCGGCTCTGCCGGAGCTTCCGGAGCGTCACGATCTGTTCGGCAGTCGTTTCTGTTTCCTGCTTCACAGCCGGTCTTATCGCATCGTATTTTATCAATATACCTACCGGCGCCGGCATCGTCGTTCTGAACCTTGCCGTCTTTCTCCTGTTCGCCCTCGCCGGCAAGATTTTGAAGAGAGACGGTTGAGAGGTTAGAGAGAATTTAAGAGACTTTTAGAGACTTTTAAGAGACTTTGAGACGGGGCGCCGCCCCGGACCCCGCAAGCCCCCTTTAAAAAAGGTGGCTTGACCCCCTAAACAGACTGCTGTGTTTCAGAGTGTACAGCTATGGACGGGTGCAGACTGAAATACAGTGGGGTTGGCGAAGACTCCGTTTTGAAAAACAAGAAAACAAGAAATTTTCTGCAAGCTGTTTTTGTATTCAGATGAATATAACTAACCGAGGTGGTGTCGTTGCCGTTTTATATGCGCGCATCGTGCGCGCTTTTGACGTCAACTGCCATTGCTTCGTGCAATGCACCTGCCGATAGAAGAATGTCGCTACGCATTCGCAACGGCGCGTCCGCCGTCAGTGGGGTTGGCGAAGATTCCATTCTATAAACACAAAATCCCGATGAAACGTATAGTTTCATCGGGATTAATTTGTACAAGACATTTGAATCTATTTCCCATTGATGTGTGCCGAATAGTAGAATCGGTACTGCTACATATCAGTGCGGCTGTCAATGAGTCGCCGCCTGTGCAAGATGTGGGATAAATACTCACTCGTGCGGCGAATTTATTTAGGGTGTCCAGCACCCTTTTTTAAAGGGGGCTGGCGGGGTCACAGGGGCAGCGCCCCTTCTCTAAAAATCTCAAAAGTCTTGAAAGTCTCTCAAGCCTCTCTCAAAACTCTCTCAGCCTTCGGACGTAGCTACTGCGGTAGCGCCGGCAAGCTCGTTTGCCCAATCGTCGAAGCCTTTCTGAACGCGGTCATAGGTGTCGTAGCTTACGGACGGGAGTTTGCCGTTGCCGCCGAAGATCTTCTCACTGTCGGTGAAGGCGGTCTCGAATGCGTTCTTGAGCGTGTCGAATGCGTCCTTGTCGTCACCGGCAAGTTCCTTCGCAAAATCGAGAATGCGGTTCGCAGTCTTCTCTGCGCCCCAGTAATCCTCCTCATGCTCTTCCTCGCCGAATGAGCTCAGTATCTCGTCAAGCTCCTTCATAGCATCGGTTCTGTTCGCATTATCGACCTGACCGCGGAACATATTCCTTACCATGTCCTTCATCAGATCGTTCTTCGCCTGTATCGTGTTCGCAAACTTCGGAACGTCCGCTCCGTCAACCTTCTTCTGCGCAGCTTCGTCAGCGCGTCTCTGCTCAAGCTGTGCTTCCGCATTGCTGTCGGGAGATGTGCCTGTGTTCGCAGTACCGGCTCTGTTGTCCGTTACCGCCGCCTTTGTATAAGCCGGAGTGAACGATGCGCCCGACTTAACGTACTGATCGGTGCTGTCGGCAGCAAGCGTGCTTCCCTTCCTCTCGGATATCTGCTCGGAGGACTTGGGCTGTGTCGCGTATGTCTGAGCCGACTGCTCCATTACTCTTCCTACACTTATCATAAGATCAGCTCCTTTCGGCTTCCTTCGTTTCCGTATGCTCTTCAACTGTTATATCGTCTGTTTTTTCCGGAACTTTAGCATTCTGCGGAATGTTTTTCTGACGATATGCCCAGAATTTGTTGATCACAAAATTTATCGGGACAACCACAAATATGTTTATGATCGGACCTACTATTCCGGAAAGAGTCTCTGCGGAGAACTCCTTCGGCGCAATGCCTATAATACCGGCTGCTCCGTTTATAAGATCACCGACAAACCCGCAGTACTGCCCCACATTCAATACATCTACCCATATCCAGAGAAGGAACGAATTTATGAAAAATCCGAGGAGATAGGACGCATAGGTCTTTAGGAGAACTTTCCACCAGACACGCTTTTCCTTTGTCTTGTCCTCTTTGAATACGAACCTGCTGCCCCAGAAGTAAGCGTTCAGCACGCTCACGATAAATCCCAGCGCATTCGCTATGAGATACGGGACACCTATAGAGAAGAAAAGCAGATAGACTAAATAATTTACCAGCGTGTTTGAAACGCCGACTATCCCGAACTTTATGAACTGTACGATCGCAGCGAATTTCGATTTACTCTGCTGTTCCACTGTCCGTTATCTTACCTTCGAGATGATCTCTTCGGCAATTCGGTCAAGGGGCAGCTGCTTCATGACTGCGCCGAGCTTGAATGCCACTCCGGGCATTCCGTAAACTACGCAGGACGCCTCGTCCTGTCCGATAGTGTACGCACCGGCTTTGCGCATCTTTAAAAGCCCTTCCGCACCGTCGGCGCCCATACCTGTGAGGATCGCTCCGACAGCATGATTTCCGGCTGTTTCCGCAACGCTCTCAAAAAGAACATCTACGGACGGGCAGTGTCCGGATACTTTCGGACCCGGCTTGCTGCTGATATAATAGCCTCTTGCGTCTTTGCAGAGACGGAGATGATAACCGCCTGCGCCGAGTATAATAAGACCCGGACGGAGCCTGTCACCGTCCTGCGCCTCTTTCGCGCTCATAGCACAGATCTTGTCAAGACGCTCGGCGTACATCTGTGTGAAGCCGGCAGGCATGTGCTGAACGATAACTACCGGCGGGGAGTTTGCGGGAAGCCGCTTCACAACTTCGATAAGGGCTTCGGTACCGCCTGTACTTGCACCGAGAGCGATGATCGTGTTCACTCTTGCTCCGCTGGGGAGAGAGATAGCCGACGGCGCTGCGATAGGTCTTACCGGACCGTAACGCACGTTCGCCTTGCAGGAAAACCTGATCGTTGACGCAAGCTTGTGCGCAAACGACGACATTTCCGCGGAGTTGTGAACGAGCGGTTTCTTCATAAATTCGACCGCGCCGGCGCTTATGGCATCAAATGCGCGGGTAGGCGAGGAAGTGATGACAATGAAAGGTACGCGCTTTTTGGGCAGGAATGACTTGATGAAGTCGATCCCGTTCATACCGGGCATCTCGACGTCCATAGTAACGACATCGGGATTGAGGCGCATTATCTTCTCTTCCGCTTCAATTGCGTTTCCGGCGGTATCTATAATATCTATATCATCTATCTTGGCGAACTCGTTCTTGATAACAGTTCTGAAAAGTATGGAGTCATCTACCGTGAGAACTCTGATTGCCAATATGATACACCCTTTCTTTTATTCTCTTTATTAAAGCGGTCTGCGGTAAATTGCGGGCTTGACATACTCGAATTTTGTAACATCTCTCGGTATGCTTTCGGCGTGACCTATGAACAGATATCCGCCCGGTCTGATAACATCATAGAATCTGTTTACAAGAGCATTTTTAGTCTCCGTGTCGAAATAGATCATAACGTTGCGGCAGAAGATGAGATCGAAGGGGTGCTTCCTGTACGGTATAGGGTCCATGAGGTTGAAAACCTTGAATACCACGCGCTTCTTGAGCTCGTCGCTCACGCGGTAGCAGTTGTTCTCCAGCGGAACGAAGTATTTCTTGACCACCTTGGGATCGAGGTTCTTCATGCTGTCCTGGTGATAAACGCCCTGCTGCGCCTTTGCAAGCACCTTGCGTGAGATATCGGTAGCGAGTATCTTCGTATCCCAGTTTGCCGCGTCCGCGCCGAAGAACTCCATCATCTCTATCTCGTTTGTATAGGGCTCTTCGCCGCTGGAGCAAGCCGCGCTCCAGATGTATATGGTCTTTGTAGCGGCATTCTTCTGCTTTATCTCCGGGAGGAACACGTCCTTCATGAATGTGTAGTGCTCCGGTTCACGGCGGAAATAAGTATGGTTCGTAGTGAGCTTGTTGAGGAGATTAACGACTTCCGATCCGCTCGTATCCGAAAATACCATATCGAGGAACGGCTTGTAGTCGTCATAGCCCCTGTTTTTCAGTTCATTTCCGAGTCTGCCCTCGATAAGCACACGCTTCTGCGACAGATTGATGCCGTAGTTGTCATGAATGAAATCAACAAGGCGGTTGAACTCGGAATCGCTTATCTTTACTTGCATTTATATATGACCGGCTCCGGGGAGAAGCCTCTCTCCTTATTTCATTTAAACGTCTGTGCTCATTCGTCCACGAGGTACATATCACCGTCGTAGATAAGCTTTGCGACATCAAGCACCAGCTTTATGCCGTCCGGCATTTCCAGCAGGTATTTGATGAACTTGTTGTCATTAACGCCTATTCGGTCCGGAGAGTTTGCGATATTCTTCTGGAATACTGGGATAACGCCTATCACCTCATCAACGATAACGCCGACGGAAACGCCTGCTTCTTCGATGATGATAGTGTTGGTGCGGTCTGTGTATTCCTTTTCTTCCTTGCCGAAGCGGCTTCTCATGTCAATAACGGGAACAACCTTGCTTCGTACATTGATTATGCCCTTGATATAATAGGGTATGCCGGGAACTACCGTAATATGCGGAACGCCGATGATCTCAATAACAGAGGGTATCTCTATGCCATAGACCTGATCGCCGATATAGAAAGTCATGACCTTTGTGATCTCGCTTTCCTTCTCGTTCTTGGCATTGAGATTCTTCTGCTTCATCTCTTCCTGCTTAGCGAATAATTCTTTTATATCCATCGGTAAAGCCTCCCTTTAGTGTGAACCTATGAGATTATTGACGTCGATGATCAGTGAGATGCTTCCGTCGCCCATGATCGTACAGCCGGAAAGTCCCTGACCCTTGATATCATACTGCGAAAGGTACTTGGGGAAAGGCTTTACAACGACCTGCTGCTCACCAATGAGCTTATCCGCGAACAGGCATATTCCCCTGTTCTCCGACTCTATCAGAAGCACGATACCGTCCTCGATATCGTTGACCTCGGAGTAAAGACCGAACTTTTCGTTGAGTCTGAGCATCGGGTAGCATACGCCGCGGATCATTATCATCTCGCCGCGCTTGGTATCGTTGAGTATCTGATCGCGCTTTACAATGAAGCTTTCCTTGATGACGGAGATCGGGACTGTGAATTCCGCGTCGCCTACCATGATCTCCATACCGTCCACGATAGCGAGAGTGAGCGGTATCTTGATTATGAACGCGGTACCCTCGCCCTTCTTGGATTCGACCGTAAGGGAGCCGCCCATCTTGCTGAGGTTGGACTTTACAACGTCCATTCCTACGCCTCTTCCGCTGTACTCGGTAACAACATCGTTGGTGGAGAAGCCGGGCAGGAGTATCATATTCTGTATCTCACGCTCGCTGTACTCGGAAGCGGGCTTCATAAGGAGACCGTTGCGTTCTGCCTTTGCGATGACCTTTTCGGTATCTATTCCCTGTCCGTCATCGGAGATAGTGATGATGACCTCACCGGAGGAGCTCATAGCGGAGAGCTTTATGGTTCCCTTTGCAGGCTTTCCTGCGGCGATCCTCTGCTCCGCGGTATTCTCGATGCCGTGATCCATACAGTTTCTTACGAGGTGCATCAGCGGGTCATTGAGGTTATCGACGATAGACTTGTCAACTTCGGTGGTGTCGCCCTCGATAACGAGTTCAACGTCCTTGTTGAGCTTAACTTTCATATCTCTTACGATACGGTTCATCTTCTGGAAAGGTCCTGTCAGCGGGACCATTCTTATGGACATAACCGTATCCTGAAGGTCGGCGGTGAGCTTGCGCAGTTCTCTTGCGGACTTTGTGAAGCTTTCAAGGCGCAGTCCCTCCAGCTCGGGGTTGGATATTACCATAGACTCGGTGGTGATGATCTCACCGACGATATCGTGGAGCTGATCGAGCTTCTGGAGGTTTACGCTGATAAGGCTCTGCTTTCCGCCGCCGGAAGATGCAGCAGGAGCCTTGCTCTCCGCCTTGGGCTTTTCAGCCGGCTTGGGAGCGGCAGGCGCAGGTGCGCTGGGAGCGGCAGGGGAACCTGCGGCAGCAGTTTCCTGCTGAACGGGAGCGGCTTCTGCGGCAGCCTGTTCCGCTTCTTCCGCCTTCTGCGCATTGGCATCTATAACTTCGTAGGACTCAACGTTGAGGGAGCTTTCGATAGCGGAAAGCACCGCCTTGACGTCGGGCGCACGGAAAGAGAGGATAAAACCGTTGTCAATGATGACATTGGCGGAGTCCTGATTGGACTCGATATCCTCGGGGATATAGCTTACTATCTCGACATCGTCAACGGATTCCTTGACATTGTTTATCAGCATGAAGGCGCGGATATTCTCCATCTTGCAGCCGTCCTCGAAGAATACTCTTACGGTGGTGCAGTCGGGAGCCGCTGCGGCAGCAGCCGAGGCGGTATCATCTGCGGCGGGAGCCGCGGCAGAAGCGCTTTCTGCCTCGTTTATCCCATCAAGCTCGCCCTTGAGCATCTTCGCGCCCTTTTCGAGCTTTGCGAGCATATCGGAGAAATCGGTAGGCTCGTAGTCGTCGTCATTCTGGATCATATCGATCTCAGCCTTGAAAAGATCGGACATCTGGAATACGAGGTCATAGACGAATCCGACATCTGTCATTTTCTCGGGGTTCTCTCTTATGATGAAGAACATATCTTCTCCCTTGTGGGCGAGGACCTGGAGGTTTTCAAATCCCATCATAGCGGAGGAGCCCTTTACGGTGTGCATTATGCGGAAGATCTCGTTTATGTCTTCCTCCGTAAATTCGTTTGCCTTCTCGGTTCTGAGAAGGATCTCATCGAGCTGTTCGAGCAGGGCCGTTGTTTCAAATATGTAAACATCGACCATTGCTTCCATTCCGGGTTCAACTTTAGCCATAAATATTCCATTGCCTTTCCGCATTCCCGCTGTTTTATCATGCCGGAATGCTGTGATAAGTAAAATATTTTCTATATTCAAGCGAAGAGCACTTCGCAATATTGCCTAAAATTGTGATAAATTACAGATTTTTTCGTCAATTGTTATAAATAATATATATCTTATATAATTTTCTGTTGCAAAATACAAACTTTTGTGCTAATATATATTTACTAAAGTATATGCGGCTGATTTCAGCAAGGAAGGAATGATCGAGATGCCTATTTCCAATATCCGCGACGTATCATCGGCAGGTAAAGGATTCAGCAACACAGCTCTCAACAACCGCAATTCAGAGCAGGGCGGCGAACAGTTTTCAGTAAGCGGAACTCCGCGCGAGGAGCAGCTCCAGGCTGTAAACGAGAAGAACGCCGGCAATAACGCTCAGACAACGATGGGTCAGAAGGATCTGATCCCTCTTGCCATAACCAGTTCCAAGAACCAGACGCTCGCAGTCGAGACTGTCAAGGACATCATTGACACCAATCTGCTCAGCACCGCGAAACTCAACGGCTACACCGAGCTTGTGGGCGAGCTTGAACAGCTTTCTGCCTCGCTCTATATCCCTGCCAAGGATCTTGTCAAGGAAATGACCGACCAGGAGAAGGAAAACACCATGTTCTCCGGCGACAAGTTCTACGATTTGCTCCGTGAAGTTGCGAAGGACGCCGACCCCGATCAGAAAGAAGCTATCGGCAATATGCTCAAGGCGATAAACTTCACACAGAACCGCAAGGAGATAACCACGGCGGTATCTGCGAATCTGCGGTTCCTTGCCGAGTACTTCTCGCCCAACAAGGGGCTTTCCGGAAGGCTCACAGGTCTTGCGGACCAGTGGGGCTCGGACGATGCGCAGTACAACTTCCAGCAGCTGCGCGACCAGACTTCGGATCTTATGCAGAGCCTGTCCGACAGCCTTCTCAACGACAGCCACACACAAACGCTGCTTCCGATAGTAACGCACAATCTCTCAAAATTCAACACGAACACATCAATGCTCCGCGAGAACTTCACACAACTTCTGACGCTCATACCCTCTTACGAGATGAGAAACGAGCTTTCCAAGAGCTTTGAGATCCTTTTGAACAAGCTTCTCAAAGCAAATCCCGATCTTCTTCCGAAAGAACTCCGGGACGAGGAGCCGGTGGACTATGCGAGGGATTTTGACCCGAAGTTTGCTGCCGATCCGAACCAGGCACAGCCTGAAACGCGGCAGACAGAAAACGGTCAGAAAATTCCTATTGATAATTATACTACAAATGAACAAAAAAATCAAGTACAAAATGATATTTTAGGTAATGAGTACCAACCCGGAAATACAATTTCGTCATATATTACAAACATTCTTGGTGATAATGACTACATTGCGCAGAACGGACTTGACGAAATGGACTTCACCGGCTTTGTGAATATGCTCCATAACGGCGCTGCAAGCCCGGAAGAGACCATAAAAGCGGTGCTCGATTCGATAATCGAGGACAACAATGTCCGCCAGGCTCTCGATTCCCAGCTTTCCCAGATCAACTCCCCTGCTCAGATGGTGGATTTCCTCAACAGCTTCCTTGAGGCGATGCCGGACAACACGCTTAAAGACAAGGTCTATGAGGTGCTGGAGGAAGCCGTGAACCACATGGACGAGAACGATGACGAGCCGCGCTTCATGCCCGAGGAGAACACCCGCCAGATGCAGCAGCAGGTTCAGGGCAGGCAGCAGCAACAGCAGAAATCAAGCTCCATACAGGCGCTCACAGACTTTGTTGAGAAGAACATCAACCACCCTGCCCTCAAGTCAATAGACAGCTTCAACGCTTCCAACCTGCTCCAGAGTATGATAAATGCGCCGGGCGTTATGACTCCCCTTGCTCACTACATTCTGCCGGTGCAGATAGAGAATACCCGTGCATTCGGCGAGCTCTGGGTCGATAACAACGACGAGTCCGGCGCTACCGGAAAGGGCGGCGGGAGCCACCACCACCTGTTCCTCACATTCGATGTGGACACCTACGGAAGGTTCGAGGTAGATGTTTACGCCAACGACAACACAGTCCGCGTGAGCCTTCTCCACCCGACGAGTTTTGCGAAGAACATCGGCGGCGTTGTTGAGAAGATAAACCGGATCGCCGCAGGAACAAAGTATTCGATATCGGATTTCAGCACCGGAGTGCTGAAAGAACCGCACAACTTAACACAGACATTCCCCAAGCTGTCCGAAAGGAGGTCCGGTCTTAATGTCAAGGCGTAAGAATTACGGTCAGAAAGCTGCCGTAGCTTTAAAGTACAATCCGAATCTGAACTATGCGCCGGTCGTTGTTGCATCTGGACTCGGCGAGCTTGCCCAGAGGATAGTCAATATCGCGGACGCAAACGGCGTTCCGATCTACCGCGACGACAGCACCGCGGCATTGCTTGTAATGCTCAATTCCGGCGAAGCGATCCCGCAGGAGCTTTATCAGATAGTTGCGGCGATCTATGCGGAAGTAGTTTTCACATCAAACGAATCGAAGAAGCTTGCAACAAGAAGACGCTAAAAGAACTGACCCCCGGACAAAATGTTCGGGGGTCAGTCTTTATGGAAGGATAACTCAGGATATATTATGAGATGTATTCTTGATTACAATTATATTATACTGCCATATTACGGAAAATGCAATTACAATTCGGTTAAAAATTATTACAATTTGGTTACATAAAAGCTGAAAAAGTTACAATTTGTAACTTTTTTGAAAAGGAAAATGAAATTCCGGTGAACTGCTGATAAAAATGCGCTGCCCCGGATTGATTTTTGCGCTCATCGGTGATATAATCTTTATAGTATATAATGGACAGGAGAAGAAAAATGCAGAACGATTCACAGCTTGCCGTTCAGGGCAGCTTCGACAATATTTTCAGCACCGGCAAAACAGCCGAGCTTCTTGAAAGCGCAAAGCCGTTCCTTGAGCTTATGATGCAGAACGAATGCGCGCTCCGGGAAGTGGAGACCAAGCTGAACGTGCTTAATGACGAGTTTTCGACGATGTACAACTACAACCCGATCGAGACGATAAAGACGAGGGTCAAGGATCCGATCAGCATTGTGGAGAAGATGAAGCGCAAGGGTATCCCGCCCACGATCGAGAATATCGAAGCGACGCTCAACGATATAGCCGGCGTCCGCGTTATCTGCTCATTCCCGGAGGACATCTACGCGATCGCGGATATACTTACGATGCAGGACGACATCACTCTCATAAGCCGCAAGGACTACATTGCGAATCCGAAGCCCAACGGCTACCGCAGCCTGCATCTAATAATAGGTATCCCGATCTTTCTCTCGACCGGCAAGAAGATCATGAGAGCCGAGGTGCAGTTCCGCACGATAGCAATGGATTTCTGGGCAGCCCTTGAGCACAAGCTCAAATACAAGCACAATATCCGCAACACCGAGGAGATCTCTGCCCGCTTGAAGGAGTGCGCCGACGCTATCACCGAGCTTGACGAGAAGATGCAGAGCATCCATAATCAGATCGAGCGCGAGAACCGCGAAGAGGATTGAGAGATTTTTGAGAGGTTTTGAGACTTTTCGAGAGACTTTGAGACTTTTGAGATTTTTGAGACTTTTGAGACGGGGGCGCTGCCCCTGCGACCCCGCCAGCCCCCTTTAAAAAAGGGGGCTTGACACCCTACGGCACGATGCCGTAAGGAAGTTTCCAAAAGCGCGCACGACGCGCGCATTAAAGAAACTTCCGATAAACCCGATGCAGTATTTTAGAGTACCCTGCTATGGGCAGCCACCGACTAAAACGCAGTGGGGTTGGCGATATTTCAATCAGACTAACTACCCGAGGTGCTGCGCCCGCTTATAGAAGAGTGTCGCTACGCATTTCGCAGCGGCGCGTTCGCCGCCAGTGGGGTTGGCAATATTTCAATCAGACTAACTACCCGAGGTGCTGCGCCCGCTTATAGAAGAGTGTCGCTACGCATTTCGCAGCGGCGCGTTCGCCGCCAGTGGGGTTGGCGATATTTCAGTCAGACTAACTACCCGAGGTGCTGCGCCCGCTTATAGAAGAGTGTCGCTACGCATTTCGCAGCGGCGCGTTCGCCGCCAGTGGGGTTGGCGATATTTCAATCAGACTAACTACCCGAGGTGCTGTCGTAGCCGTTTTATATGCGCGCATCGTGTGCGCTCTTGACGGCAACTACCATTGCTTCGTGCAATGCACCCGCCGCGCTATGCCATATTACTCCCGAACGGAATACGCAGGGCAAGATCTGTAAAGAAAAGCACAGCGAGAACAATAGTTGTAACATTGATAGGGCGGGAATGCTTCGGGTCTGATATCAGTTTAATGAGCGGTATCGAAAGATACAGCGCTGCCGTACCGATAACCCCGAACCTCAGCGACGAGATAAGGCTTATGCGCCCCTCAAAGTTAGGATTTTCGGAAAAGTAATCCCAGAGTGTCAAAAAGCCTATGCCGAGCGCATCGAGTATGTACGATGCCGCAAGTTCAACCGCTGTCGCAGTAAGGCATATACATATAAATATAAGTACAGCCGTCCCTGCCCTGCTCAGTGCTTTGCCCGGTCTCCGGACAAGTCTGCCGAGAAGGACATACAGCAGAATACCGCCGAACCCATAGATCGGCAGCCACGGTCCGAACAGAAAACCGCGGTTCTGGAAATACCCGTATGCAAGCGCGGTAAGCATGACTTCATAAACCCAGCCGCACACCGCGTAAACGATAAACAGAAGGAACAGCTCCCTCACTTTTAACAAAATCTTCATATCAGAATTATAGCATATTTTTCCCCGAAATGCAACAAGACCGCTGAATGTATAAGCACTCAGCGGTCTTTGTTATTGAAATATCGCCAACCCCACTGGCGGCGGACGCGCCGCGGCGTTATGCGCAGCGACATTCTTCTATCGGCAGGCGCAGCACCGCGGTTAGTTATTCTGATCAGATTAACACTAATATCTGTATAATTGGTCTGTTTACAGACTTTGATTTTCCGTAGTACGGGATCGGTTTAGGGTGTCCAGCCCCCTTTTTTAAAGGTGGTCTCCCCGGTTATCGGGGAGGTGGAGTGTTTTGCCGCAGGCAAATACACGGCAGAGGGGCTGACCGACAGACCTGGCGGGGGGATTGGGGTCACGGCAGGAAGCCATGAGTAGGCTGCCAAAAGGCACGCACGATGCGTGCATATAGAGCAGCCGAAGCGGAGCCCCCGTCTCAAAAGTCTCTCAAAGTCTCAAAACCTCTCGAAACTTCTCTCTCACTTATTGAGTCTTGCCTCGATCTTATCGAGTTCATCGTAGAGAGCCTGCGGGATATTGCCGCCCTTAGCCTTGATGTCCTCATTATAGTATCTGCGCATCTCGGCGATCTCCTTCTTCCAGAGATCCTTGTCAACGTCAACGAGGTGCTTAACTGTATCGAGAGATACTTCGCCCTCAAGACCTTCGATGTTGATGTCCTCAGCCTTGGGAACATATCCGATAGGAGTCTCAACAGCGTCAACAGTGCCTTCGCAGCGGTCGATGATCCAGTCGAGAACTCTCATGTTGTCGCCGAATCCGGGCCACATGAAGTTGCCGTCCTCGTCCTGTCTGAACCAGTTCACATTGAAGATCTTCGGAGCCTTGTCGCCGAGCTTCTCGCCCATTTCGAGCCAGTGGTTCCAGTAATCGCCTACGTTATAGCCGATGAAGGGCTTCATAGCCATAGGATCGTGACGGAGAACGCCTACCGCGCCTGTAGCTGCGGCAGTTGTCTCGGAAGAAACTGCGGAACCAACGTATGTTCCGTGTGTCCAGTCAAATGACTGATATACGAGCGGAGTTGTGGAAGCGCGTCTGCCGCCGAAGATCATAGCGGAGATCGGCACACCGTTCGGGTTGTTGAATTCGGGAGAGAGGCACGGGCAGTTCTCTGCGGGAGCCGTGAAACGGCTGTTCGGGTGAGCAAGCTTCTTGCCTTCTGCTATCCACTCCTTGCCGTTGCAGTCGATGCCTGTCCACTCCTGTGCATTCTCCGGCGGGTTCTTGTCAAGACCTTCCCACCATACCGTCATATCGTCCTTGTTTATAGCAACGTTTGTGAATATAGCGTTCTTCTTTGTAGATGCAAGAGCGTTGTAGTTGGACTTTGCATTTGTTCCGGGAGCAACTCCGAAGAAGCCGTTCTCGGGGTTGATAGCATAAAGTCTGCCGTCGGGACCGGGCTTCATCCAAGCGATATCATCGCCTACTGTGAATACCTCATAGCCCTTCTTCTTGTATCCCTCGGGCGGGATAAGCATAGCAAGGTTTGTCTTGCCGCAGGCGGACGGGAATGCAGCTGTAACATAGAACATCTTTCCGTCGGGCTTCTTTACGCCGAGGATAAGCATATGTTCTGCCATCCAGCCCTCGTTCTTGCCCTGGAAGGAAGCGATACGAAGAGCGAAGCACTTCTTGCCGAGGAGTACGTTTCCGCCGTAAGCGGAGTTGATCGACCAAATAGTGTTGTCCTCGGGGAACTGAACTATGTATCTCTTTTCGGGGTCAACATCAGCCTTGGAATGCAGACCGCGGACGAAGTCGTTGCTGTCAGCCGGGAATGCGTCAAGAACCTTCTTGCCCATTCTTGTCATTATAGCCATGTTGAGTACAACATAGATAGAGTCTGTGAGCTCGATACCTGTCTTTGCGATAGGAGAACCGATCGGTCCCATGGAATAAGGGATAACGTACATTGTTCTGCCCTTCATTACACCGTCATACATAGGTGTGAGCATAGCGTACATTTCCTTGGGGTCCATCCAGTTGTTTGTAGGACCTGCATCTTCCTTTCTGCGGGAGCAGATGAAAGTTCTGTCCTCAACGCGGGCAACGTCGTTGGGCTTTGTTCTGTGATAGATACAGCCGGGGAGCTTCTCCTGGTTGAGCTTGATCATCTCACCTGTTCTGAAAGCCTCTTCACGAAGTTCGTTGAGCTGAGCCTCGCTTCCGTCGATCCATACAACGGTGTCGGGCTTGCAGAGAGCCTTCATTTCCTCAAACCACTTGAGGATATTCTGATTGTTTGTCATCATAGCGATTTCTCCTTCTTTTATAATTATACTGCGAGAGTATATTTAACTTACGCGGGCATCAGCCTGAGCAAATACCAAATAATATTATATTACATTTTTGCCGTTTGGTCAAGAGTTTTTTAAATGATTTTACTGTTTTTGAAATATTTCATACCAAAACTTTCAAAAAACAAGATCCCGGCAGATGTCCTGTCGGGATCTGAGGGTTATTTCTTTGTTGTTGCAGCCGTTACCTTGCTCTGTGAAGTCTTTGTCCACTTGCCGTTGACATAGGCACGGACGAAGAACTTGTACTTTGTGCCGGCAGTGAGCTTCTTTACGGTATAGCTGTTTGCGGTCACCTTGCTTGCAATGCAGGTGTACTTGCCGTTCCTGTACATATATACGGCGTACTTTGTGGCACCGCTCACCTTGTCCCATGAAAGCTTTACGGTGTTCTTTGTAACGGAAGCTTTAGCCTTAATGTATGAAGTACCGGTTGAAGATGAAGTTCCCGCGGAAGATGTCTTTGCATCGGAAGCCAGTGCAGGCTTGTTTGCCGTTGTGAATGCCTTTACGATCTCCGGGCAGACAACTTTAGCGGTAGCACGGTCAATGAGCTTGTGACCCTTTACTCCCTTTGACCCTGCATTATTATCCCAGAATACGACCGACATACCGCGTGCTCTTGCATAAGAAGCGAAGTCTGTCATGCGATTTACAGCGGCGTCGGTGTTGTCGAAATACTTATATCCCTCGGAGTTGAGACCGTATTCGGTGAGTACGACCGGGACACCCTTGGAAGTAAACGCTTTGTAAAGCCCGTCAAGTGTCTTGTGTCCTGCGCTCTCGCCGATACCGTAGAAATGCACATCGGCGATAAGTCTGTTCTTTACGGTGTCCGTGGGCATCTTGAAATACGAGGAAAGGATACCCTTATCGGTGCCATCCGTATCATATCCGCCCACAAGTATGTAACGGGTCTTGTTATTGCCGCCCGCTGCGCGAATGGTATCGACGCATTCCTGATTGAGCCTGTTGATGCAGTCAAGGCTGTCAGCCGCTTCTTTCGGAACGCTGTTTGTGTTATACCACCATTCAAGATCTGTGCCGACGAGACGGGGCTCATTTATCGTCTCAAATATGAGTTTTTCGCCGTAGTCCTTGAATTCAGCGGATATCTGCTGCCACATCTTCTTCATAAAGTTGGAAGATGTCTTGTACTCGGCACTGCTGGGGTAGTAGTACCCTTTCAGCACATCATGATGAACGTTAGTAATAACGTAAAGGTCTTCCGCGAGACACCAGTCAATGACTTCCTTTACGCGGGCGAGCCACGCCTTGCTGATATTCAGGCTTGAATCAACGTGATCATGGTAGGAGACAGGTACGCGGATAGTCCTGAATCCGGCATCTTTGACAGTTTTGATAAGTTCCTTGGTCGTTTTGGCACCGCACCATGCCTTCTCATAGTCAAGCTCGTTGCTGACCCATGTGCAGTTGGCTGCATCAAAAGCGTTTCCGAGATTCCAGCCCGCTCCCATTGAATCAACGAAAGACATTGCTTCATTTGAAGGCAGCTTGATCGTCTCATTTGCCGCGGAAACAGGAACAACCGCAGCAGTTACGGCAAGTACCGCTGCGGTCAGAAATGCGATCGTTTTTCTTATTATATTTTTCATGTGAGCTCCGTTTTCAGAATGGTTACAGGATCAAAGGCTCTCTTTTGCTTCGGGTTCTTCTTCCTTGTTATCGGACGCGAAAGGCATTGTGTTATCGCTTCCCACAACATATTCGGAGTATCCGTCGTCCTCGCCGAAAAACTCGTCCTCATCGAAGAACTCGTCATCGCCGATCATATCAAAATCCTCGAACTCATCGAAATCATCTTCGGCAGCAAACTTTTTTCTTAAAATAAGGAATGCAGCCAAAGCACCTGCGAGAAGTGCAATAACACCGACAAGTACAGCAATAAGACTTTTGTTCATTTTCATTTTCCTTCCTTTGCAGAAAAAATTTTTACATATATATTATAAATCATTTTCTCTCTTTTTTCAAGCAAATTTGCAAATTTATCATTTTGCACAAATATCTTACATATTATTTGTGATATTCATCAATACAGCAATTGCTGCGACAGGTGCTGTCTCGCAGCGCAGGATACGCGTTCCGAGTGTAGCCGCCACAAGTCCCGATACATCGGCGAGCTCAGCTTCTTCCGGCTCAAATCCGCCCTCGGAGCCTATGAAGATATCTATACGGGACGGGAAAGGCTCGGTGACTATCTCCCCGAGACGCTTTCCGCCGCATTCGTAGAAGAAGATGCCCTTTTCGCATGAGTTTGCGGATAAGCTTACAGCCTCGGCAAAGCTCATCATACTGCCGACTGTGGGGATCCTTCCCCTGCCGCACTGCTTTGCTGCCTCGTCCGCTATTCTCTGCCAGCGCTCGGCTTTCTTTGCTGCGCTTTTCTCGTCCGGTCTGGACACACAGCGCTTTGATATGACGGGTATGATCTCGCTTGCGCCGAGCTCCACTGCCTTCTGCACGATGAAATCCATCTTATCGGATTTCGGCATACACTGGAACAGGCGCAGATAAACGTCCGGCTCACCTGCCGAGCGTCTTCTGCCGAGCACCTCCAGTTCCACAGCGCTTTCCGCGGCAGCAGTTATCCGGCACAGCATATCAGTGCCGTTCCCGTCGCAGACGATAGCACGGTCTCCTGCTTTCATTCGCAGTACGCGCGTAATATGAACAGCATCGGTTCCTGTTATCACAACGCTGTTTCCGTCCGCCGGGCAGAAAAACCGCGGATACCTCCAGTCCTCCACATCGTCGGAGGTTATGGTCTTTTCAAATTCTTCGTTCAGCTTCATTGTTCTACCTGCCTTTGAGAGATTTTGATACTATATTTCTATCGAAATATAGACAAATGCACAATGCACAATTGTGGAACGCACTCTGCGCGCGTATCTGAATCGTGACAAAACTTCTTCATTATAGCAATTGAATATATACAAATTCAGTATGACAAAGTCTGTGAGATCAGAGACGGTTTTCTGCGTTAAAAGATGAGCCGCAGAAAGTGTTTTCTGCGGCTCCGGAAATATGTATCAATATTTGTTGTCCGGTACGTCGATAAATTCAGCATTGGCATAGCTGTTGGACGAACGCGGCGGCAAAGACGAACCTGACGATGCAGCAGGCTTCGGAGAGAATGCCGCAACAGGCTTGGGCGTCGGTTTCGGCGCGGGTGTATATGTCGGCTTTTCCGCAGGCTTCGGAGCAGGTGCGGGAGCCGCTTTGGGCGCAGGTCTCGGAGCAGGTGCCGCAGCCGCTTTGGGCGCAGGTCTCGGAGCAGGTGCCGCAGCCGGTTTAGGCGCAGGAGCCGGGGCAGACGCAGGCTTTGGTGCAGGTTTGTAAGCAGGTTTGGGTGCAGATGCGGGAGCCGGAGTAAATGCCGGCTTCTCAACAGGCTTCGGTGCAGCATAAGACTTTACGGAAGGCTTTGCCGGTGCAGTGTTTGCATTTCTCGGAGAAATGCCCTTCATATCGCCGAATCTGAATCTTCCGACGATCTCACGAAGGTCTCCGGAACGTCCGGAGAGTGCTTCCGCAGAGAGAGCACACTCGTCCGCAGTCGCGGAAGTATTCTGGATTATATCGCTGATCTGGTTTACGCCGATATTGATCTGGGAAATAGCTTCGGACTGCTGTTCGCACTCTCTGGAGATAACGTTCAGACCTGCGCCAATCTCTTCAGCCTTTTCCGCGATAAGGCTGAATGCCTTCGCAGTCTCCTGGGTCTTGTCAACGCCGTCCTTAACGCTCTCAACACAGCTCATAATGACCGTGCTTGTCTGATGCGATGCTTCCTGGGATTTTATAGCAAGATTCTTGACCTCGTTCGCAACGACAGCAAATCCCTTGCCGGCTTCACCCGCTCTTGCAGCCTCAACGGAAGCGTTGAGTGCAAGTATATTCGTCTGGAACGCAATATCTTCGATGACCTTGTTGAACTTTGCGATCTCATTTGTGGAGTTGCTGATATCGTCCATTGCCTTGAGAAGCTCGTTCATCTTCTCCGTTCCGAATCTGACCGCATCGCTCGCTTCTTCCGCGTTCTTATGCGCGTCACGGGCATTTTCCGCATTCTTCACGACTGCGGAGCGGACTTCGTTCACGGTAGTTGAAAGCTCCTCGACAGTGCTGACCTGTGCATTTACACCCTGCGAAAGAGTACGGGAAGCTGCTGAAACGCGCTCGCCGTCGATATTCACTTTCTCCGCGCCGCTGGAGATGTCGCTGAACGCAAGAGACATATTGCGGTACAGGGATTTTAGCCCGTCAATAACGGAATTGCTGCCGGATACAGCGGAAATATCGCGCGAGAAATCGCCCTTTGCGATATCGCTGATAATCTCCGAGCTTACGCGGGTATTCTCCGATGCGGAACCGATCGCAGCCGCGATGCTGTCGATATCCGTGCCTGTGTTCAACTTGAGAGAAGCGCTGTAATCGCCTGCATTGAACTTTTCGGCAGCCTTCGCAACCTCTCCGAGAGGCTCAAACACCTTTGTTCCGAACGCCTTAAGAGAAGCCGCTGTACCGCCTATGGCGACACAAAGACCGATAATGCCGACTATCAAAACGGGAACACCGCCCGACGACAGCATAGTTATGCCTATTATCGCCGTGACAAGGAACAGCACCGCACTAATGCCGCCGACGATAAGCGTGAACTTTTTTATAATACTCTCAGCAGAAGATCTCATGGAACACCTCCGGAAAGGATTTTTCGGCAAACCACCGCATTATTGCATATATTTTAACACATTTTTCCCGTTTTGTCCATACCTGAACAGCATTTTTTACAAAAAACATCAATTTTGCGCAAAATTATCTTATTCAGAGCAATTTTGATTTGTGCTTTTCATGTCAAGCAGATAAATGACCGCATCGTCATCGCCGTAGTACCCTTTGCGTACCGATATCACAGCAAACCCGTGCTTTTCATAAAGCCTTCTCGCCGGCATGTTCATCGAACGCACTTCAAGGAACAGCTTCTCCGCGCCCCTCTCCCTGCATTCCGTGATAAACCGCTCAAGCAGCCTGTCTCCCGCATGACCGCGTCTTTTTTCGGGCAGCACGGCTATCCGGTGCAGTTCCGCTTCATCGAAGGAGATACGTCCGATCGCATAACCGATGCCGTCCTCGACTGCGCATACGCCATACCCGCTCTCAACCGCAGCTTTCACGCTCTCCGCAGTCCACGGGTCATCGAAGCATACACTCTCCGCGTACACTATAAACTCTTCCCTGTTCATATCAGTGCGCCTCGTACCAGCTCTTGCCGGTCTTTGCATCAACTGTCAGCGGCACCCGCAGTTCTGCGGCATTCTCCATTTCCTCTGCCACTATCTGTGCCACACGTTCCGCGCAGCTCTCCGATGCTTCCGCGATAAGCTCGTCATGCACCTGCAGTATCAGCTTTGCGTCCAGCTTTTCCTCCGCAAGCCGCCTGTAAACCTTTATCATTGCCAGCTTTATGACATCTGCGGCAGTACCCTGCACCGGCGTATTCATAGCTATTCTTTCGCCGAGCTTCTGCACATTCTTGTTTGATGCGGAAAGTTCCGGCACATAGCGCCTTCTTCCCCACATCGTCGTAACAAAACCGTTCTTTCTGCCGTCCGAAACAGTCTTTTTCATATACGCATCTACCCCTGAATATTTTGTCAGGTAGTTCTTGATATATCTGTCCGCTTCCGCCACCGACACGCCGATGTCCTTTGACAGAGAAAACGCGCCTATACCGTACACAATGCCGAAGTTGACCGCTTTCGCGCTCCGGCGCATCTCCGGCGTGACCCACTCTATCGGCTGATCGAACACCTGCGACGCGGTAACGGTGTGTATATCCTCACCGCTTCTGAACGCTTCTATCATCGCCTTGTCATCGGACAGATGCGCAAGAATACGCAGCTCGATCTGGGAGTAGTCCGCGTCAACCAGCACATAGCCTTCCTTCGCAGTAAAGAATCTCCTGAACTCCCGTCCAAGCTCTGTCCGCACCGGTATATTCTGAATGTTCGGCTCGGCTGAGGAAATGCGTCCTGTTCGCGTTTCAGTCTGCTTGAATGTGGTGTGGATCCGCCCGTCCTCACCGATCTCTTTCAGAAGTCCCTGCGCATAGGTGGAATCCAGCTTTGTGACCGCCCTCCAGCGCAGTATCAGCTCAATTATCGGATCATACCCCGAAAGTTCCTCAAGCACCTCCGCGTTTGTGGAATACCCCGTCTTTGTCTTTTTCCCGTGGGGCAGTCCCATTTTCTCAAACAGGATCTTTCCGAGCTGTTTCGGAGAACCGATATTGAACGGCTCCCCCGCACAGACGTAAATCTGCTGTGCAAGCTCGTCCGCTTCTTCGGACAGTCTCTTTCCGAAATCCACAAGAGCCTGCCGGTCAACGGCAATACCCTCCTTCTCCATAGAAACAAGCACATAAGCAAGCGGGATCTCGATATCGCGCAGCAGCTTTTCCATTCCCTCTGCGCAGAGCCTTGCGTTTAGTACCGCACCGAGACTGTGGACAGTCGCCGCGTCCGAATTGCCGGCAGCAACGCTGTATTCGGCGCAAAGCCGCTCTATATCGTACTCGGAAGCGTTCACGTTGAGAAGATACGCTGCCAGAGTGCAGTCAAACACCACGTTTTCAACCGGATGATCCAGCTTACTCAGCATACCTTTCAGATCAAACGTCCTCTTCGGCATATTCCCCGCAAGTTCCGATATGTCCGCTTCCGTCTGCGTTCCGTTCAGATATTTCAGCAGTCTTCCGTCCTCTGTGAGCAGATAATCCGCAATGCTCCCGTCAAACGGCGGGAGTTCCTCATCTCCGGCACTTGTCTTTTCGTTATCCCCGGCATGAGCGGCTGCCGTTTCCACCGCTTCCGCTTTCAGACCGAGTTTCTTTATCATCGCAAACATCTCAAGCTCTGTCAGTATCCCTGCCAGCTTCACCTCATCGCGTTCTCCGGAAATGCAGTCTTCCGGCGTGATACCGATCGGCGCATCTTTGACTATCTCACCGAGCATTCGGCTCAGCCTTGCGCTTTCCTCGCCGGAAGCCAGCTTCTCTTTTACAGACTTGGTTGCCTCTACCGACGAAACGTCCGCAAAGATATTGTCTATCCCATGATACTTCTGTATCAGCGCAAGCGCCGTTTTTTCGCCTATCCCCTTTACACCGGGTATATTATCGCTTGCGTCGCCCATCAGTGCCTTCACATCAAGCATCTCTGCCGGCGCTACCCCGTAAACCTCCATTATCTTTGCGGGCGTGTACAGCACATCTTCCTTGTTCCCCGCAAGATTCACATAGACCCTGTCGGTTATAAGCTGGAACGAGTCACGGTCACCGGTTGCGATAATGCACTCATTCCCTGCTGTATCACAGGCATGCGCCAGTGTACCGAGGATATCGTCAGCCTCATACCCCTCGCATTCTATAACTTTCACGCCCAGCGCCTTCAGCAGTTCCTTAACATAGGGCATCTGCATTGCCAGCTCGTCCGGCATAGGCTTTCTTCCTGCCTTATACCCGTCATAAGCCTTGTGACGGAACGTAGGCGCTTTAAGATCGAATGCCGCAGCCACACCGTCGGGCTTATACGCCGCTGTCAGTTTCAGATAGATATTTAAGAATCCCGTCACCGCGTTTGTAAATATCCCGTTTTTATTTGACAGCATCTTTATCCCGTAAAACGCGCGGTTGATAATGCTGTTTCCGTCAATTGCAAGCAGTTTCATTCTTATTCCTCCTTACGCGTATCAACACGCCCGGTAATATCTTCTTATCTCCCCTAAGAGAGAATGTTCTTATCCTTCGATCCGTCTTTCAAAGACTCATAATACCCGTGCAGGCTTCTTTGATCATCGAAGCGGGAAATGCACGATGCATCAGTCAACAGCCCAAAATCGCGCACGATGCGCGCATACAAGGCTGTCAAACGCGCCCCTTTGGTCACTTCCCGTCGATACGGACTGAAAGTAACATCATTATACCATAAAAACACAATTTTATCAACCCAAAAACTATTTTTCATAAAAACATTGATTTTTATAAAAAAATGTGATATTATATAGTGTACGCTTTTTTAACGTGTATGATTAATTTCATAATGGAAAGGAAATTGTTATGGCAAAAAGATGTACAAGATGCGGAAACTTCCTTATGGACGACGAACGCTTCTGCACACGCTGCGGAGAGAACGTCTCCAATATCCCGCCGGAGCCTCAGTCAGCTTCTCCCGCCGGACCCGATAACGCATTCGGCAGAAACGAAGGCTATTCCGCTCCCGCAAACTATACCGCCCCTGCACAGAATCCCTATACATACGCACAGCCGATGCAGAGACCGGCTGAGGAAATGACAGTCGGCAAGTGGGTGCTCACTATCATAGTGACCACATTCTTCAGCATCATCAGCCTTGTTTTCCTCTTTATCTGGGCATTCGGCGACGGTCCCGAAAGCAGAAAGAATTACTGCAAGGCTATGCTTATCGTTATGCTCATCTCTATCGCCCTCTCAATAGTTCTCGGCTTTATTTTCATAGGCATCATCGGCTCCATGGCAGGCAGTCTCGGCGATTACCTCGAAAGATACGCCGACCGCTACCAGTACAGCGCTGCCGCTATCGCTTCCCTCGCTCAGTTCATCGGTATGTAAGGCGGAATAATATTGGATAACAAAAAACTCACCATAGTAACCGGTCACTACGGCGCCGGCAAGACCAATTTCTCCGTAAACCTCGCGCTCGATATCGCAGCCCGCGGTGAGAAATGCACCGTTATCGACCTCGATATAGTAAACCCCTATTTCCGCACAGCCGACTTCACCGGTATGTTCACGGAAAAAGGCATAAGCCTTTACGCGCCGGTCTACGCAAACTCAAACCTCGATATCCCCTCCCTCAATATCCCGCTGGAAAGCATTCTCGCAGACGGCGGATATGTTGTGATAGATGTGGGCGGTGATGATGAGGGCGCAAAGGCTCTCGGACGCTTCGCACCGGTAATAACCGCATTCGTCGATTCACAGATGCTCTATGTCATCAACAGATACCGCTACCTCACAAAAGAAGCTGCCGACGCAGTACAGGTAATGCGCGAAATAGAGTATTCCTGCGGTCTCCCGCACACCGGCATCATCAACAACTCCTCCCTCGGCGCAGAGACTACGGCAGAGACCGTCCGCAGTTCCCTCCCGTTCGCCGGGGAAGTATCACGGCTCTCCGGTCTGCCGATATGCGCTACCTGCGCAGTCGAAGACGCTATGCCGGAAGAAGCCCCCGAAAAATATCCCATTAAGCGCTATGTGCGCAACCTGTGGGAAAAATAAGTCCCGATCCGCGGTACGCACTCTCACGTTTTATGCGCTGTACAGAGCGTATCGTCAGAGATAAATAAAAGAAAGGAAGTATGGTCAATGGCAAAAATGGAAGTTGAATTCGACCGCTGCAAGGGCTGCGGACTGTGTGTAACAGCCTGTCCCAAGAAGATAGTCGAGATCCAACAGGAAAAGCTGAACAAGAAGGGCTACTACACCGCTCACTGTATCGACGACGATGCCTGCATCGCCTGCGCTATGTGTGCAATGATGTGCCCGGACTGCGCTATCACAGTAACAGGAGGTAAGAAATAATGGCTGAAAAGAGCTTGATGAAGGGAAATGAAGCCCTCGCGGAAGCCGCTCTCAGAGCCGGCTGCAAGTGCTTCTTCGGTTACCCGATCACTCCCCAGACAGAGATCGCAGCTTACCTCTCGAAGCGTATGCCCAAGGTAGGAGGCGTGTTCCTCCAGGCTGAGAGCGAAGTTGCGGCTATCAACATGGTTTACGGCTGCGCCGGTTCCGGTATCAGATGCATGACATCTTCATCTTCCCCCGGAATCTCCCTTAAATCCGAAGGTATATCCTACATCGCAGGTGCGGATCTTCCCTGCGTTATCATCGACGTAATGCGCGGAGGCCCCGGTCTCGGCGGTATCCAGCCCTCCCAGGCGGACTACTACCAGATCACCAAGGGCGTAGGTCACGGCGACTACCATATCATCGTACTCGCTCCCTCCACCGTGCAGGAAATGGCTGACTGCGTAACAAAAGCATTCGACCTCGCAGATAAGTACAGAATGCCCGCTGTCGTACTCGCAGACGGTCTCCTCGGTCAGATGATGGAGCCCGTTGCATTCGACGATGCAGAGATCGTTATGTCCGACGCTTCAAAGAAGCCCTGGGCTGCGAACGGTCACAAGAACAGCAGAAATCACAACATCATCAACTCCCTCTACTTACAGGCTCCCGAGCTTGAAAGAACTATCCGTGAGCGCTACGAGAGATATGCCGAGATCGAAAAGACCGAGACTCAGGCAGTTGCGGATTACTGCGACGACGCAGATATCGTTGTAGTTGCATACGGCTCCACAGCAAGACTTGCAAAGTCCGCTGTTGACGAGGCAAGAAAGCTCGGTATCAAGGCAGGCGCATTCAGACCTGTCACACTGTACCCGTTCCCCGTAAACGAGCTGAATGCTGCTGTAAAGAACGCAAAGAAGGTGCTCGTTGTCGAGATGTCCATGGGACAGATGATCGACGATGTAAAGCTTGCTATAAACTGCTCAAGACCCGTTGAATTCTTCGGAAGAACGGGCGGCGTTATCCCTGCGCCCGCAGAGATACTCGCAAAGATCAAGGAAATGGGAGGTAATGACTGATGCCGGATTTTAAGAGACCTCATGCCCTCACAGACGTATATCTCCATTACTGCCCCGGCTGCACACACGGTATAGTTCACCGTCTCGTTGCCGAGGTAATAGATGAAATGGATATCGAGGGCGATACTATAGGAGTATGCCCGGTTGGCTGCTCAGTTATGGCTTACGATTATTTCAACTGCGATATGATGGAAGCGTCCCACGGACGCGCTCCGGCTGTTGCAACAGGCGTTAAGCGCGCTAACCCGGACAAGTTCGTATTCACATACCAGGGCGACGGCGACCTTGCCGCTATCGGTACGGCAGAGACTGTTCACGCAGCTACCCGCGGCGAGAACATAACCGTTATATTCATCAACAACACGACCTACGGAATGACAGGCGGACAGATGGCTCCGACTACCCTTCCCGGTCAGGTCACACAGACCACCCCTTACGGCAGAAACACCGATATCGAGGGATTCCCGGTAAAGATGTGCGAGATGCTCTCCCAGCTCGACGGCGTAGCGCTCGCAGAGAGAGTTACCGTAATTGACCCCGCGAATATCCGCAAGGCAAAGGCTGCTATCCGCAAGGGCTTTGAGTACCAGAAGAACAAGCAGGGCTTCTCTATCATCGAAGTTCTCTCCACCTGCCCCACAAACTGGGGACTTACTCCGGTAAAGGCTATCGAGAGACTCAAGAACGACATGATACCCTACTATCCGCTCGGCGTTTACAAAGACGCTCCGGTAAGAAATAAGGAGGGTGCGTGATCATGACTAACGAATTTTTACTCGCAGGCTTCGGCGGACAGGGTATCCTCTTCGCCGGCAAGCTCCTCGCTTATGTAGGTCTTTACGCAGGCAAGGAAGTTTCGTGGCTCCCGTCCTACGGTCCCGAAATGCGCGGCGGTACCTGCAACTGCTCGGTTACCGTAAGTGACCTGCCTATCGGCTCCCCGCTCATTCTCAACCCCACACAGCTGCTCGTTATGAATACCCCCAGCTTCGACAAGTTCATCGGTGCCGTAAAGCCCGACGGAATGGCATTCATCGACAGCACTCTCGTTGAGGGGACTTCCGACAGAACGGACATCAAGTGCTTCTACGTTCCCGCTACCGCAATGGCTAACGAGAACGACCTCAAGGGTATGGCAAACATCATTCTCGCCGGCAAGCTCTTAAAGGAGATCGGACTTACCGACGAAGCCGTTATCGAGAAAGCAATGAAGAAGTGCATACCGCCGAAAAAGGCTGACAAGCTCGAAGCCAACATGAAGGCTCTGAAGCTCGGAATGGAATACTGATCGTTTCCGCGTTGTCCGTCAGAGACGGGCAACGCGGAATAATTGACAATTGACAATTGATAATTGACAATTTTGGTGCGCGCAGTTCGTCCTTTGTTACGCCGCATCCTTGCGGCTTTTTTGGGGACGAACGCCAAGCATCGTGCTTTGGCTTTGCGCGTTGTCCGAATCGTGACGAAGCGAAAAGAACCGCTTTCCTTTTGATGTAACGTTCTGACAGGAAATATTACTTTCAGATTTCGTCAGTTTTCAGATTCGTCGGCGCAGCCGACACCACAATTGTCAATTGTCAATTATCAATTATCAATTGATACAAAGTTTGGAGAAGGTTATGAAAGTATTGCTCTTTTCAGAGGGCTTGAACCTCATCAAGATATCCGGGCTCGGACGGGCGATAATGCACCAGCAGAGAGCGCTTACAAGCGTCGGCATACCGTTCACCACCGATCCGAAGGACAAGGACTGGGACGTCGTACATATCAATACCCTCGGTCTGAAATCAAAACGGCTTGCGAAAAAGGCTCATAAAATGGGCAGGAAAGTCGTTTACCATGCGCATTCCACCGAGGAGGACTTCCGCGATTCATTCTTCTTCGCAAATGCACTGTCCGGTCTCTTCAAGAAGTGGATAATCTCCTGCTACAACACCGGTGACGTTATCGTGACGCCTACCGAGTATTCAAAGCGCCTGCTGAAAGGCTACGGCATCACAAAACAGATCTACGCTGTCTCAAACGGCATAGACCTGCCGTTCTATGAGCCGAAGGACACCGACAGAGCCGAGTTCCGGCAGAAATTCGGACTGAAAGACGACGACAAAGTCGTTATCGCAGTCGGTCTCTACTTCCAGCGCAAGGGCATTCTCTCATTCGTGGAGCTGGCAAAGCGTATGCCGGATTACAAGTTCATCTGGTTCGGAAAGACACCGATGATCTCCATTCCGCATAAGATCAGAAAAGCTGTGCGCACAAAGCTCCCGAACCTCACATTCGCAGGCTATGTGCAGCCCGACGAGCTGAAAAAGGCTTACGTCGGCTGTGATGTATACATATTCCCGACTTACGAGGAGACCGAGGGCATCGTGCTTCTCGAAGCACTTGCCGCACGCGCGAATGTAGTCGTCCGCGATATCGGCTGTTTCGATTGGCTGAAAGGCGGTGCCGACTGCTACAAGGCAACCGATACCGACTCGTTCGAGAAATATATCAGAGATATAACCGGCGGAAAGCTTCCGTCGCTGCGTGACGCGGGTCACGATGCAGTCGAGGACAAGAGTATCGACAAAGTCGGAGAACGGCTGAAAAAGGTTTATGAGGACGCAATGAACGCATAAAAACCGCAGCGCGTGATAGTTTCACGCGCTGCGGCTGCGACATAATACTATAAGTCATGTGCGGGTGCATCGGTCAGCCCGGTGTCTCTCACATCTTCTTCAACTGGGCTTCGCTGCTCTTTATAAGGCTGAGCAGAGCGGGCGACTGTTTCGGATACTGCGCCTCGATAAGTACGGTGGATATCTCTGTGCTTACGCTGTCAATGCTCTTGTTTGTGGTAGCGATATCCGCTTCCGCGAAGTGAATGCCGGCATCAGCGATGTGACATGCACGCTCGTCCGGTATCTCGAACATGGTCTGCGTATTGGCTCTGTTTGCGCGGAAGATAAGTCTGAACACCTTATAGACCGTAAGATTAAGGATATTCGTCACAGACGCGCTGAGACGGGTATTTCCGATCTTTCCGAGTATATCGTAGATGATATCTATGCTGTTCATAAGAAGCTTCTTCGCCATTGTGACGGAGATGTTGTCACCGGCTTTTGCCTTGCCCTGAAGTTCCGCATCGGGAATATCGCTCTCGGTGATGATGCTTCCGGAACTCACAGCAGAGCGTCCGAGCAGATAGTCGGTAGATACATTATAGTAATCAGCCACACGGACAAGAAAATCAAGTCCGCACTCACGCTTGCCCTTTTCGTAATGCGAAAGAAGGGCCTGCGCTACACCGAGATCGGCTGCCGCAGCTTTCTGACTGATATGACGTTCCTTGCGCAGAAGCGATAAAATTCTCGGGAAATCTGAATTCATAAAACCAAACCTTTCAGAACAACTGATAATACAAAATGCATCACATTCTCTCGAACGCGATACACAGGAATATATATTTATTATATTACAAATGTAAACAAATGTAAAGTGGCATTTTCGACAAAAAAAGCACCTGCAGTCAATAACTTAATATGATTTTATACAAGTTAACTGCACTAAATATATTTTCCCTTTTCCCGCATAAAATACGGCTATTACAGATAAGGAACAAAAGCTATGAAAAATTATACTATCTATCTAATACGGCATGGTATTACACAGGGTAATCTCGACGGGAAATACATCGGTCTTACCGATCTGCCGCTCTGCGACGAAGGCTACTGCGCCATAACGAGATACGCCCACGACAGACTTTACCCGGACGTTCAGAAGGTCTATTCCAGCCCGCTGAAACGCTGTCTGGAGACTGCGGATATCATCTATCCCGACCGCTATGTAAAGCAGATAGACAATATTGCGGAATGCGATTTCGGCGAGTTCGAGGGCAAGACACAGCAGGAACTCGAAGATCTTCCGGAATACACCGAGTGGATCAAAGGCGGATTCGACGCGAAAGCTCCGGGAGGCGAGACTATGGAGGAGTTCACTCTGCGCTGTCTCGACGGTCTTGAGGAGATATTCAAGGATATGATGCACGATCAGATCACAAAGGCTGCCGTTATAACCCACGGAGGAGTGATAATGAACCTGTGCGCTGGATACGGGCTTCCGAAAGCCCGTCCTGCCGATTTCGTAATAGGTCAGGGTGAGGGTATAGCTATCGCGCTTTCCACATTCCTCTGGCAGAAGGGACCTGTATTTGAAATACTCGGGAGGTTGTTCTGATGACTGATTTTGAAATGAGATGCAGCGAAAAGAGCGTGCGCGAATATGTGAAGATACTTCTGTTCGGCGGTACGGTGAAACAGGCTTTACCTATGATACTTATGGGTGCGCTGCTTACGGCCATGCCGATACTCGGCATAGTAGGCTATGTTATGACGCAGAATGCGGCAATGCTTATCGTTACCGGCTGCGCTGTTGTGTTCGACGTGGCTGCCGCGATAGTCATATCGGTAATAATGAAGAAGAGCGCCAAGAAGCTGCATGAAGCCTATGCCTCACAGCAGGGACTCGTCTGCTCGGTAGCTGAGACCGGCATAACCGTTGTACACGATAATAAACCTGCACGCGTTATAGACTGGAGCAATGTGGAGGATATAGATTCCGGAAAAACAGCATTCTTCCTCAAAACGAAGGACAACCTTCTTCTCATTCTCGAAAAAGATGCCGTTCTTTCGGGAGAACTCCGCGAAACGGAAGAGATAATCGCCGCAAAGCTCGGGACAGCGAAATGAACGTACAGAACATCAATTTCCAAAAAGAGCTTGACGCGAAGATCGCAGAGATCACCGCTTCCGGCAGCACCCCTTCCCTGCTGCTCCACTGCTGCTGTGCGCCGTGCAGCAGCTACGTTCTCGAATACCTTACCGAATATTTCCGGATAACGGTGCATTTCTACAATCCCAACATCTCAGAGAAAGCCGAGTACGAAAAACGCTCGGCAGAACTGCGCAGGCTCATCTCCGAACAGCCGCACAGATATCCTGTCACATTCACCGAGGGCGCTTATGAACCGGAGAAGTTCTATGATATCGCCAAAGAGTATGAAGATGTGCCGGAGGGCGGAGAGAGATGCTTCCGGTGCTACCGTCTGCGTCTCTCGGAAGCTGCGGACGCGGCAAAAGCCGGCGGATTCGACTATTTCACCACAACGCTGTCGATAAGTCCGCTCAAGAACGCACGGAAACTGAACGAGATAGGAGCGGAGGAATCGGAGCGTGTGGGAGTACCCTACCTTTTCTCGGATTTCAAGAAAAAAGAAGGCTACAAGCGTTCTATCGTGCTTTCGCAGCAGTATTCGCTTTACCGACAGGACTACTGCGGCTGTGAGTTTTCGAGGAGGGAAAGAAACAGAACGGAGAACAGACCGGTATGAGTATAAAGGAACGCTTTAATTTCAGAACAATTATCACTTTCGCGGCTATAAGCCTTTTTGCCGGATCTACATTCTGCTTTTTCTCTCCGGCGGAAATATACACTGCCGATCCCTCCGAGTTCATTATAGGCGTTTCGGAAGCGCTGGTGCCGATGGTGATGACCGCCGCCGCTGTTTCGGCAGCGTTGTTCCTGCTTCTGATGCTGCTTCTGCTTACAGGTAAGACTGCCGCGGACGTTGCAGGCAGACTGATATTCGGCGCAGCGCTTGCGGGATATGTGCAGATGCTGTTTCTGAACGGAAGGCTTGCCAGGATAACCGGAGACGCGATGAGCTACCCGATGACAGAGCCGTTCGTGATCGCGGATTTTCTGATCTTTTATGCGGTCATGCTTCTGCCGCTTATCCTGTACGCAGTAAAAAAATCAAAGCCAGACGGAAAACTTGCTTCAATTGCCGGCGACTGGATCGTTTCCGGTGTTTGCGCCGCACTTATCATAATGCAGACGATAGGGCTTGTACCCGGAATTATAAATGCAGCGGATATAATGAAAGAGCGCTATACATTTTCGAGCAGGTACCTTGCATACGAGCCGATACTGTCACTGTCGAAGAAAAACAATGTGATCGTGTTCCTTACCGACAGGCTTGACGGAAACTGGATGCAGGAAGCTCTCGACAGATATCCGGAGCTTTATGATACATTCGACGGGTTCACTTTTTACAGAAACAACATCAGCCGGAATCCGAACACATTCCCGTCTGTGCCGGAAATGCTCTCCGGGCTGGATTACGCCGATCTCAGCCAGACTGATTTTATCGAAAAGGTTTGGGAGGAAAACCGCCTTCTGAAGCCTCTGCATGACGAAGGATACCGCGTTAATCTTTTAATTGACAGGTTTATGTACAAGAACCTTGAAGATGTCGAATCCTACGGTTTCGTTGACAATATCCGCAGGCAGAATATGGAATATCACATTGACAATCTCGGTGAACTCGGGGTAGTACCAACCCTGATCAGACTGTCAATGATAAAAATGATGCCTTATGCAATGAAGCAGTTTTTCTCACTTGGTATCACATCGGACTTTGCAAACAATTTTATAGTCACAGACACAAATGTTCCGGTCCGGTCATCGGTCGGCGTTGATTCCGATATCGCATTCTTTGATTATTACCGCAGGAACGGTCTTAATGCCGATACGGGATCTCCCGTTTTTGACTTTATACATCTGAACTGCGCTCATGACATCAGCGAAGAGCTTTCGATGCTTTATCCGGGAAATGCCGGTATCACGCCCGATGCAGTCACTACCGCAAGAGGCGAGTTTGAGATACTCGGCATGTGGTTTGATGAGATGAAAAAGCTCGGCATTTATGACAATTCCACGATCATAATAATAGGAGATCACGGAAGGCAGATATCCTATGAAGAAGCCATTGCCGAGAAGCTTGATTCCGAAATTCTGACCGGGCTTCTTATAAAGCCTGCCGGAGCGGAACACGGCAGGCTCAGAACAGATACGGAATCCGAGCTGTACAACGTCTATTTTACGGCAAGCATACTTGAATACGCCGGAATAGACCATTCAGAACTCGGAGTATCATACAATGACGCTATAACAGCAGAACTTCGGACAGAAAGGATCCTCCGTCCGTATGATTTCGGCGGTCACTATGACCGTCCCGCACTGCCGGGTGTCTATCGCATAAACGGGAATGCAGCGGACTTCTCGAACTGGGAATACACAAAGATACAGTAAAAAAACATCTCCGATGCTTCCTGCACCGGAGACGTTTTTTATGTACCTGTTCTGAATCTCGACACCTGATCTTTCAGCAGTCTTGACTGACCGGACAGCTTTTCGCTTGAAGCAGCGGTCTCTTCCGCCGTTTCGGAGTTTGTGCGGATAACCTGTGTGATCTGCTCGATGCCGTAATTTATCTGCTTTATTGACTCGTTCTGTTCACGGCTCGCCTGCGCTATTTCGACGATAAGCCCGGAAGTGCGTTCCGTCATCTCGCGCACCTCACGCATTGACTCTGCTGTTCTGTCCGCAACCTCGGAGCCCTTCTCAACGGCGCTTATTGCCGCGGATATCAGCTCGGTAGTGCTTCTTGCTGCTTCGGAAGATTTGCCGGCAAGACTGCGCACCTCATCTGCGACTACCGCAAAGCCTTTTCCGGCTTCTCCGGCTCTTGCGGCTTCCACAGCCGCGTTGAGCGCGAGTATATTGGTCTGGAACGAGATATCCTCGATCGTCTTTATGATCTTTCCGATCTCACCGGAAGTGATTCTGATCTCATTCATAGCGCTTACCATGTTGCCGATCTCTTCGTCCTGGCGCAGCACCTTTTCCTTCGTAAGCTCGGAAAGCTCTCCTGCGGCAGCGGCATTATCGGCTGCGGCAGCGATACGGGAAGATACTTCGGATATGCTTCCGGAGATCTCCTTAATAGCGGATTCCTGCCTTGCCGCGCCGTCTGCGAGCGTCTGGGAACCCTCCGCCATTCTTCCCGAACCGGTCATGACCTCCTCGGAGGAGCGGTTCATATTCGCAAGCGCCGCGCCGAGATCGCCTTCTATCTTAAGCACGCTGTTCTTTATCCGCCCGAAATCGCCGGGATAAGCGCTGTCCGGCTTTGCGGTAAAGTCACCGTCCGCCATGCGGTCAAGTATCGCGGATATATCTTCTATACACTTGCTTACGTCCTTTTTTGCATAACGGAGCTTGCGTGCGAACATTCCCACCTCATCGTTCACGAAGAAGTAGTCCACCGCGGTAGAGCTGAACTTTCCGCTCTCCATTTCCTCGGCAAGCACCGTTACCTGTCTTATCGGGATCATTACCCGCTTTCTGATGAATATCACGACAGCTGCCGCACTTATTACCACCAGAACGAGTGCCGCGGAAGAAGAAGCTATTGAAACAGCAGCAAACTCCGCATCGGAAGCCGCGGAACCAAGTCCGGCGAAGTATGCGCCCGCAGGCTTGCCGTCCGCTCCGGTTATCGGGGCATACGACACATAGAAGCCTTTTCCGTCGATCAACGTATGACCGGTGTAGGTCTGACCGACGGAGAGCACCTTTTCCCTGACATCAGCCGGCATCTGCATTCCATGCAGGTTCTCACCGAGAGTTGTAGCGCACGCCGTATCTCCGCCGAAAAGCGTTATCTCGCAGCCGGTGAGCGCCTTGACACCGGCGGGAATGCCGCAGTTATCAAGGTCATATCCGAGCACGAGAGCGCCTTTTGCCCCGTTCTCATTCACCGGTGAAGCATATACGGCGGCAGTCCTGCCGTCGAGTGTGACGATACCGCTGACTGTCTTTCCTGCCGCGACGGAAGCAAGATCGAAGGAGCTGAACGGGTAACCTTCCGAATAAATAACATTCCCGCCGGTATCGAGTACTGCGCAGAAGCAGTTTTCTTCGCGGTATTCCGGCCACGTCTCCACAAAATACTCGTTGTAGCAGCCGTTCATGGACTTTGCGAAGGGCTCGTCCTCGGACCAGTTCCTGAATTTCTCGGAAAGCCGCACGACCTCACGGTCAAGGGCATCTTCAAGCACCAGCATTCCTATGCGCGCACGCTCGGCCTGTACATCATCGTTGTAAGACCTGAACATAAACATGGTGATAAATGTCGAAACCACGACAGTAACAAGAATCGCGGCAACGAACAGTACAACTGCCGCCACACCGAGCTTCTTGTTTTTATATTTCTTCTTTCCCGATGCCAAAGCTTTCACCCCGCTCCCGGACGCTTATAAACGTTCATACATTATAAAAATATCACCGTTTTATATAAATGTCAACACTTGCGAGTAATTTTATCGTTTTTCGAGTAATATTATTCAAAATACCGCAAAATAAAAAAATTAGTGACAAATCGCAGAAATTTTGGTATAATAAATGTACAGATTCCAGCTTAATTCTGGTTAGGAGGTCAGTATGGATAAGTATGTTATAACAGTATCGAGAGAGTACGGTTCCGGCGGCAGACTGATAGGAAAGAAGCTTGCCGATGAGCTCGGCATCGGCTTCTACGACGGTGAGCTGCTTTCGCTCGTCGCAAAGGAGAGCGGATACACCGAGGATTTCGTGCGCAGAAACGATCAGAAAAAGACCCAGAGCCTTCTCTATCACCTCTATATAGGAAGTCAGATCCTCCCCGCTTCGGATATGATCTTCATTGCACAGTCAAGGGTCATCAAGGATCTCTACAACAAGGAAAGCTGCGTCATCGTCGGAAGATGCGCGGATTACGTCCTCCGCGGATACGCCAACGTTTCCAACGTATTCATCACCGCGCCTCTTGAGAGCAGGATCGCCCGTGTGCGGGACGAATACGGCGAACAGGCTGATAATTACCGTGCGTACCTTACCAAAAAAGACAAGAACAGGATCGCGTACTACAACTATTTCGCTGACGACGCATGGGGAAAGGTGCAGACCTACGATATCTCCGTGAACTCCGATATCGGCATCGACCGTTCCGCTGACCTTATCGCACAGTACATAAGAGAGAAGTACGATCTATGAGCATTGACCTTATCAGCCCGGATTTCAGCGCGGCTATCTTCGATCTCGACGGCACGCTGTTCGATTCAATGAGCTTCTGGACTCACCTTGACCAGCGGTTCCTCTCTGCTCACGGCATCAGCCCGATCCCCGACGATTACCTGCTGGAGATAGCGCATCTCGGCGCGGAAGAGACTGCGATATACACCAAAAAACGCTTCGGCTTCACCATGACCGTCGAGGAAATGATGAGTGAATGGCACAGGGACGCGCAAGAATACTATGCCGCCGAGGCCGTGCTCAAACCCGGAGCCCGCGAATACCTCACAAAGCTGAAAAATGCCGGAATAAAGCTTGCCGTAGCCACCGCCAACAGCAGCGATCTCTATATGCCGGCAATAAAGCTGCTGGGGCTCGAAGAATACTTCGGCGCTTACGCGGAAGTTGCCGAAGTCGGCAGGAAAAAGGGATTCCCGGATATCTACGAGCTTGCTGCGGAGCGTCTCGGCGCTTCTCCGGCGGAAACTGCGGTATTCGAGGACATATACATAGCGGTAACAGGTGCGAAAGCCGGCGGATTCAGGACTGTCGGCGTTTTCGATGAGACTTCCGCACGGGATACCGAACGGATCCGTGAATGCGCAGACGCGTTCATATTTTCGTTCAACGAACTGCTGTGACTTTTCTGCATTCTCTGTTTGGCTATTTTTATCAAACAAGCAACGCATTTTCCGACAGGATTTGTTTTTTATCTACAAATATATTCCTGTTTATATGGAGAATTTTTACAAAATTTTTAAAATAGCGAAGTAAAATTGAAAAACTGTTGAAATTACGCGGAAAATGTGGTATAATCAATTTGTATGTTAAATCACAGGCATAGATATGCCCATTAACAGGAAGGGACGATTACGGATATGACATCACCTTTTACTCAGGAGCAGATCAGCAAGAAGCTGAAAGATACGCTCGAACTTGATTTCAGAATAGGACCCGCCGATGCAACAAGCACCCAGATCTATAAAGCGCTTTCAAAGATAGTGGTTGAATACCTCAGAGAAAAGCGCCACATATTTATGACAAAGTGCAACTCCGTCGGCAAAAAGCAGGTTTACTACATCTCTATGGAGTTCCTTATGGGCCGATCTCTCAAGACCTCGCTCTACAATATCGGACTCAATGAGACAGTAGAAAAAGTGCTCAAGGAAGAATACAAGATAAAGCCCGAATCCATATATGAGGAAGAACCGGACGCAGGTCTCGGAAACGGCGGTCTCGGACGTCTCGCAGCCTGTTATATGGACGGAATGGCGACCTGCGCTTACCCCGCAACAGGCTATTCCCTGCTCTACGAGTACGGTATCTTCAAGCAGAAGATAATCGACGGCTGGCAGACAGAGCTTCCCGACAACTGGCTCCCCGGCGGCGGCGCATGGCTCATTCCCGTGGAAGACCAGGCGGTAGAAGTGCATTTCGACGGCGAAGTGCGCGAATACTGGGACAACGATTACCACCACATCTCACACGTCAATTACAACACTGTTCTTGCTGTGCCTTATGATATGTACGTTTCCGGATATGACAGCGAGGGCGTTTCCAAGCTCCGTCTCTGGAGCGCAAAGAGCATGTCATTCGATATGAGCGCATTCAATGCCGGCGACTACTCCAACGCTCTCGGCGCAAGCAACATCGCTCATTCCCTCACAAAGGTGCTCTACCCCAACGACAACCACCTCGAAGGCAAGGCTCTCCGTCTCCGCCAGCAGTACTTCATGTGCGCGGCTTCCGTCGGCGATATCGTAATGAGACACATGAACGTTTACGGCACGCTTGAGAACCTGCCGGACAAGGTAGCTATCCATATCAACGATACCCATCCGACACTTGCCGTACCGGAGCTTATGAGAATACTGCTTGATGACTGCGGATACGACTGGAACAAGTCCTGGGATATCGTATGCCGGACTTTCGCCTACACCAACCATACGGTAATGGCGGAGGCGCTCGAAAAGTGGGATCAGAACCTTATCGAGAGAATACTTCCGAGAATTTATTCCATTATCTGCGAGATCAACAGACGCTACTGCGAGAAGCTCTCCGAGACGCTCCCCTGCGAGAAAGTCGAAGAGATGTCGATTTTCAGAAACAACAAGATCAGAATGGCTACACTTTGCGTCGCTGCTTCCCACTCGGTAAACGGCGTTTCCAAGCTTCACAGCCAGATCATAAAGGACAGCGTATTCCACGATGAATACGAGCTCACGCCCTACAAGTTCACAAACGTAACAAACGGTATTGCATACAGACGCTGGCTGCTCCAGTCGAATCCCCGTCTCACAAATCTCCTTTCGGAGTGCATAGGCGACGGCTTCAAGAAGGACGGCGGCGAACTCAAGAAGTTCAGAGCATTCGAGAATGACAGCGAGGTGCTGAAGAAGCTTGCCGATATCAAGCGCAGCAACAAAGAGGACTTCGCAAAGTACGTCCTCAACACCACCGGCACCAAGCTCAATCCCGACAGCATCTTCGATGTACAGGTCAAGCGTCTGCATGAATACAAGCGTCAGCAGCTCAACGCGCTGAACATTATCGCAGACTTCAACTATCTGCGCAGCAACCCCGATGCCGACTTCCAGCCCAAGACCTATATCTTCGCTTCAAAGGCGGCTCCCGGCTACTATATGGCAAAGCAGATCATCAAGCTTATCTGGTGCATCGGCGAAGAGCTCAAGAAGGATCCTAAGCTGAACGAGAAGCTCAGCGTTATCTTCCTTGAAGACTACCGCGTAACGCTCTCCGAGATTCTTATGCCGGCAGCCGAGATCTCCGAGCAGATCTCCCTTGCAGGTACAGAGGCAAGCGGTACCGGCAATATGAAGCTTATGCTCAACGGCGCGATCACAATGGGGACCTACGACGGCGCGAACGTCGAGATACACGAGCAGGTAGGCGACGACAACATCTTCATCTTCGGTATGTCCACGCCGGAAGTGAACGTAATGAAGTCCAACGGCTACTCTCCCGACGGCTACTACGACAGAAATGATGTCATCAGAGGTGCTATCGACGCTATGTACCGCGGATTCAACGGCGCTACATTCGATGAAGTCGCAAACGCTATCCGATATGTCGATCAGTATATGTGCCTTGCAGACTTCGACAGCTACCGCGGCACACAGGCAAAGGCAAGCGAGACATACAAGGATCTCCTCAAGTGGAACAGAATGTCTCTTGCAAATATTGCCGGCGCAGGCGTATTCTCCGCTGACCGTGCTGTTACGGATTACGCAAAGGATATCTGGAGAATCTATTGATAACCGCATAGAAATAACAAAGCAGCAGGTGAACTTCACCTGCTGCTTTTCAGTCTGTCCAAAAACAAGTTTTTGACAGACGTGTCCTGCATTGCATCACGGTATCCTACTGAACAGAACTGTACGCTTGCTGAGGTTTATCCGCGTTACATCAAAGCCGTTTCTTTCAAAGTACGGCTTTTTATCAATAAATGTGTGATCTATCTTCACACCGCATATATTATAGATCTCATCAAAAGTAAGCACTTCTGTTCCGAGACACTGCGATTCAAGATATTTCAACAGTTTTATGTAATCCTGCATACTCTCTCCCCCTTTTGGAAGCTTTATGCCGCTCGGTATCTGATGTTTTTATTATAGCATTCTGTCCGGAGATTGTCAAATAGAGCAATAATATTTTTTTGTAAAAAAACAGCGAACCTTTCGGATCGCTGTTTTTAATTTGTGCATATTAAGCGGTCTTTACAAAAGATCACTTATTTTTGTTTTTCTTTCTCTTCTTCCCTGCTGCTATAATAACTGCAAGTTCAGATACAAGAAGTGCGGCTATTCCGACTTCCCTGCCGGTATGGGGGTTATCGTCGGACTGGCTGGACTTTGTGCTTGTATCAGTCGAAGTGGACGATGTAAGATCCTCGGTTGTCGCGGAAGTCTCGGGCTTTTCGGTCTCTTCCGGAGTCGTTGTGGTCTCTGCATTCGTCTTTTCCGTTACACCAGTCGTTTCTTCTGCTGTTGTCGTAGTCTCTTCGGTCACTGTTGTCTCTTCTGTCACAGTCGTTGCGGGAGCAGCTTCCTTCGTTGTGGTAGTCGTTGTTACCGAAGGAGTGCTCGGAACAATTGGCTGAGAGGGAGTGTCGGGTGCAGCGGGAGAACGGCGGTTGAGTACCAGGATATTTCCGTCTGCATCGAGTGCTATGGAGCTGTTGGAAGATGTGGTATCAAGCTGAACTTCTCTGTCGGCTACCTCAAAGCTGAGTATGCCCGCCTTCTGATATCCGGCAGGTGCCTTGGTTTCCTCAAGAGTATAGTTTCCGTCAGGCAGACCGGTAAATGTTGCATAGTTACCTGCATAATTGTACGATTTTACAGCACCGATCACTGTTCCGTTACAGATAACTCCGCTAAGATCCTTGCCGGCATCAAGTATGGTAAGTGTGAAATACGCCTGATTTGAGTCAGGAATACGGTTTCCGGAAACATCGGTTTTGATGATGCTGAAGACGGTAACCGGTACAGTAATTTCCTCGGCATGGTTTGTGATCGTTACAGTAGAATCCGCTGCGGAAGAAACGTTCTCGGACTGGCCGCTTGTTGCTGCGCCTGTTCCGACTTTGTATGTCGTTGTGATCGTGTAGCCTGTCTTTGTTACGGCAGTCTCGGTGATGTAGTACTCACCGCTGTCCTTCTCAACATCAAAGCTTGCGCTCCAGCTGTTTGCCGTGAGGTTCTTGCTTTCTACGAGCGAGTTGTCGGAAGCCTTGTGAAGCTCCGCGGTAATGCTTGTGATGTCGATCAGATCACCTGTCCAGGATTTAAGAACATTGATCTTGACGTAAG
>Ga0256405_10001260_pt1 | contig 70957 bp, 113 predicted proteins | sample RumenRJG_02DNA_FD_189096 | JGI IMG/M metagenome (GOLD analysis project Ga0256405, IMG submission 189096) | Bovine rumen microbial communities from Lethbridge, Alberta, Canada - RJG_02 | ecosystem: Host-associated > Mammals > Digestive system > Stomach > Rumen | place: Canada: Alberta...
CTATGGGTAAAATACCGTTTACTGTTTTTCCAGTATATCCATACCGTCATACTGTACATTTGGTACCAGACACAGCAGCTTAAATTCTGCGTCCAGCAGTGCCTGTCCCTCACTGGTAGCCTCTACCCATGTACCAGCTACTGTCTTGCCTTTATACGAAAATAATACATAGTATCTCATGCTCTACCTCCTGTTTTAAGCCGTCTACCACCCGTTTTAACGCGGTTTCTGTGTGTCCGTGTATAATCCTCCCAGGACACCGGTTTGGAGCCAATTTAGCGCGATTCTCTGTCTCTGTGGTTGGGTGTGTTTTTTTTGCCTGCCCTGTGCTGCTATGCCTGCTCATACTGCTGCATGCTGCCCTGTGTTACCTTACTACTGTATACTACTACCGTATTATGCATATACTTATAATCTCCAGTAAATACAAGCTTTTTCAGCTATTTCCTCTATTTTACCGCCCCGGTTTTGGCTTCATAGAAGAGGAACTTTTTCAGTACTCCTCTTCCTCCATTCCCTCCAAATACTGCTGCATCATATAGTACAATGTTAGGTATTCTCTATTTCTTTTCGCCCGCCTCATCTCCAGACATTTTTTGAACTGGAGATGATGAAACATATCTCCGAACACTGACTTATAATTCTCATTTACCCAGTATCTTTCGGGCCTGTACACCTCCCGACCCTCGTCATGGAACTTATCCCATAAGCTACGATATCCATCTAAATTCAGCGCATCAAGCACTCTCAGCATTAACATAATTTCTACCTCCGTTTAGTATAATGATTAGTCGAGCCACATTTTAGATTTGGTCCAGTACGGCGCTATCTGCACTTCTCCGGTTGCATTGTCTACACGATATTTACACCGGTTACTCTTAGCTGTGAAATAGGTCCATTTGCGTCCTGCCTTGGTAATCTCAATCTGGGAAGTCCTGCCCTCTTTTCCTTCGAAATGTAATGTCATCTCAATCTCCTTTCCAGCCCTCAGTGCCTCTACCCTATCCCTTACTTCAATTATACTATAACATTATAGTACATGATTGTCAACACCTAATTTGCCAATCTCACCAAGTTTACATATTATATATAATAATATACAGTGCTATCTACACGTATCAACACGAAAGCCAGGCGTTATGCCTGGCTAATTTTCTCTACCTGCTCGTCTGTAAACCATGCTGCTACCTTCATGAAACAGTGTCCCTGCTCCTGTGCCTCTTCTTCTGTCTTCTGTTTCTTCTTGCCTGTCGTATACTTCCAAATAGGAAACTTAGCTACTGCCTTCTCTCCCTTCTTAACTTGGTACCCCAGTGCCTTCCATGTCTGGTAGGTATGTATAGGCTGTATCTCTGGAATCTCAGCGGGCTCTCCTGTCATTGGGTTGATACCCTTTATTGTTCTACCAGTGTACTTGAGCACTCCGGCCTCTACCAACTTCACTTGCTCCAGCAGCACTATCATTGCATTCGTCATTATCTACACCTCCAGAAACTTATCCTCTACTGTATCATACACCTCAACAACTGCGTCATATACTATCTGTAGATGTTCTGCGCTCTGAACTGCCTGCCACTTTTCCTTGAACATCTTATAGCCTACCTCAAGCCCGTCGTCGTATCTTACCATATACCGCATCATTTTATTATACCTCCTTATTTAATCCCAACCAAGAATATCAAAAATCTCATTAATATTGAACTCATGTCCGCTCTGCTGCGTCTGCTGTGTTTCCTGGTCAATAAGCTCATCAATTCGTCTCTGTGCATCTTCGTGCTGTACATTTGCTGGTGTGGTACAATATGTCCAATCTGTCGCATACTCCACATCGTATGTGCTGCCACGATATTCGTATGTGACGGTATTAGAGTGCTTCCCGTATAATGTAAACACTTTTTTAGCCTTCACTGCCATCGCCGTTTCCTCCTATATCCTATGGACCCATCTTGCTACTTTTCAACGAACCTGCCGTAGCACCGTCTCCAGCCTGCCCGCTTACTGCTTCGCTTAGCTTGTGTCCCTTCCTTTACTTCACACTGATTATAACATTATACTACACGAATGTCAACACCGAATTTGGTAAATTTACCAGAAAAAATGCCGGGACACTGGCTGTCCCGGCGTGCTATACTGTTTCCTTATCTGATCTTAGCAGGTACTGTAATACTGGAGATTACTGTCTCAGCAAACTGCCGATTCTCCGTGATATCGTACTGCCGATCAAAACAATGATTTGCCTTTCTCATCTGCCCATACACTGTATCCGGCAATAACTTGGTTTTGCACTGAAGCACTGCTCTAGATCTAGTATACACCAGGAAAACCACTGGCCCTTCTCCGTTGATACGGTAATTACGAAGATACGGCTGCTTCTCCCTAACATACGGTACCATCCCGTGCTCAGCAGCTATTTCATCAATGTACTGGAGAAGGTCGGTAAAATCTTTGAGCTGTTTCTTTGCCCGTGCCTTTTTCTCCGGCTTCACCTCAGATGTATTCTCGACTATACATACCGGAACACTGGTGAGCGGTTCTGCGTCAACAACTGCCTGTGCCTGTTCCAGGAGCTGTGCCTCCACCTGTTCGTCTGTGAGGAGCTCGGGCACTTCCTGTCCCTCCTCCAGTTTCTTATACCATCTTTTGAAGGTACTTGTGGTAACCGTAAACGGCTTCTCGCCCTCTTCCTGAAGCATCACTGTCTTATACTTCTCATTAAGCTCAACGAGCTCGACTACCTTACCATTACGCTTGTTGGTGTACTTCATATTATCCTCCTTCTGCCCGCCCTGCGGGCACTATCGTATCTTCTACTTCTCCTACATTGTACTACACGAATACCACTATGTCAACTGCTTTTTTGATTTATTTTCCAGGGCGGTTACCCGCCCTGTTTCCTATTAAAATGCCAACTGCTTTTTGGCACCCGTGAAATCGATCACATAACGCATCGCACCATCGGCATGCCTATACTTACGAACATCCTTGATCTCCTCTGCCCGACAATTACCATAGCCTCTGCCACCGTGTGCCCGAACAAACTTGACCAACCTCTGTTTGTTCACAACAACTGCGAACTTCGGAGTACCCCAACTGTCCTGACAATCATACAGTCCATTTTTCCACTTGTATTCCCGACGTGCCTTTGCCTGAACAGGAACTGTTGCATCCGTGGTATAATGACATTTACGATCATCGTAGCTGCCACCCTGTGCCATGCCATAATATACCCGCTCATATACAACAACGCCTTTATTGTTCCAGAACGTTGCTCTAAACCCCGCTCCGTATACCAGTAACTCGTCCAGACTTGCACATCTCACATCCTCTGCTGTCTGCTCCCGCACTGTAATAACCATCTTATGCTGATAGCCATCACCGTAACTGCTTTCATGTTCTAACAGCACTGCTGCTACAACCTTATGATCCGGACTAAGAAAATGTATATGTGCCTCTTCTCCTTGACTGCCGCCCATCGTCGGGGTAAATACTGTCCAACCCGCCGCAAACATTTCAGCTACCTTATCACTGTACGCTGCTACGATATCCTGATATTGTACGAACTTTGCCATCTCTATTTCCTCCTGTTTTGAGTCTTACGGGCACTGCCCTGTCCTTTACTTCACACTGATTATAACAATATACTACACGAAAGTCAACACCAAATTTGATAAATTTACCTGAAATTGTCGCGTTTCCTTATATAATAGGAAACTTCTCCGGCACAGTGGGTATCTACACGTGCTGTCACTGTTTCTTACCAAAATATCAAATCAGTGGTAGGCAAAGCTGTAAATGTGTAGTACAATGTAAGAGAAGTAGAGGAAACGCACAGCACATTGAGGAGGTGCAGTATGAAGTTCGTAGGAGTTATTGAAAGAGATACCGCTATTACAGTAGACGGATACAGCAACCGCAAAACCCTTAAGGCAGCGCTCAAAGATATGGGAAGATACATTAGAGACCATCTCAACGAAGGGGAAGGTCAGTGTATTTTAGACTACCCCGAAGAGGTCAGAGTTTCGTGGGAAGCAAAGAGACAGGGTAGCTACTTCCTGGAAGCAGAAGAAGTCCCGTGCGCGTGTCAGTGGCACGAAGACACAGAAGAGATGGAATACGCAGAAGGCAACTGGTACATAGTGTGCCACTTCATAAAATAATAACACTTGCCCAGCCGGGCGGGCATGTGCCCGGCAGAAGGAGGATATGATGACACTGACAAAGAGATACGCAGATACAGCAGCGATCGGTTATTATGCCATGGGCAACTTTGGTGGACTTGAGATCCTGGACGTCGAATACGGAATCAACGACAAGCTGGTAACGTGTTTCAACTGGGGTAATGGTCGGGAGATGATCCGTCGAAATACTATTTACACCACCCGCGACGGACGGCAGTACATCCGCAAAGCATGACACCGATACTACCTGGACGAGATAATGAGAACATTTTAAAAAATTAACAATAAATATATGGAGGAATTAAAATGAAATATAAAAATGTTTTTGGGGAACTGGAATTTGAACTGGGAAATTTTTTCGTGCCCCATCGCACCGGATGTACTGGACAATATCGCATCCTGAAACATGAACCTTGGTACGTTACAGATGCACGATTTGCTGATGAATTCTGGGACACGGTGCCGCCATTTAATAGTTGGATACAAGCAGTAAAATTCTTAAAAGAAAACTATAAGGACTTGCTTTAAAGCAAGTCCTTATTTTTTTGCGAACTATGTGGTTGTGTCGTATTTTCAAAGAGCCTTCGTACATTGTCTATTTGCATCTTTTTCTCACATACCATCCCGTAACCTTTTTCTCGAGCTGTGGGATTTTTCAACTTCCTCCCACACCGCAGACAATACTCATGATCCTTTTTCTCCATCGAGCGCCTCCGCTAATCTTTCCTTCGCTACTTTTGTTTTGTGTAGGTTTCCGACAACTTCTTTGATGGCGTCTGCGATGATCTCATCTTTTTGTGGAGCCAGAATTTCCTTAATTGCTGAATAAACATAATTTTTCATGAGAGAGTCTCTGTTATATGCCGGCCCGAAACCGTGCTCGATCACTTGCTTTGCAATCTGTCTTCCTGCTTCCTTCTCAGCATTCTCCTGCACCTTATTCTCATCCACATCAAACGTCAGCACTACTTGGTGACTCATAGTCATTCCTCCTTTGAACTTTGTAGATTACCACCAACACACCGTCAAAACACACCATTCAGATTGTCATGCTTGTGATTTCCTTTATGATAATCTATAATTTCCATCGAACATTCTGGACTTCCATCCTCAATATATTCGACAGCTGTATAATTTGTTCCATACGGATGCATGATATCTTCGGCAGACTCACACGCTATTTCCAATTCATCGCAAACATCGTCTATATCATCATCAGTTTCAATCACAACTTCATGCATATACACCCGCGTTTCCTGTACTGTCAATGTATACTTCATTTTCATCTTCCCATCACAAAATGTGTGTCAGTAAATACTGCATTGCGAACTCCTCTTCTATGCGTCCGGTTTTGATACCACTTTCCAACTTCTGACAAAGTTGAAGTATGTAGATTAGGTCACCATCTGCGTACTTACCAACATGTTTCTTTGCATTCATTATTTGCCACCCGGTTAATCCGGTTCCTTCTGTGATTTTATCTCCGTGATATGTCTGTACCTGTAAAACTGCTTTGGCATTAGTGTAAAGCACTGACAGCATTACCATCGTTGCTTCACCCACTGCATATGACTGCTGAAGTAAATCGAATGCCCTGTTTACTTTTCGATCCAATATAGCATCTACTAAATCAAAAATAGCATCATACGGTGGTTCATATATTGTTCCATCCTTTACTAACATCTCAAAACAACAATCTTCTTCGGTACTTTGTTTGCCGTGACCGAATAACGGCCTATCTGTACTAACATACCTCTTTATCTTATCAATCTCTAACAGAATACGTCCATAGTCATGCTCACATATGTCTATTAGACGCTGTAAATTGCTCTCTGACAGCTTTATTTCTTTGAGTATATACTTCTTTAATACCGCGTCATTTAACGTCTCAAATTCAACCATAGTATCTTTATACTGCTTATAGAATTTAGTACGCTTATCAACGGTGGTAAGTAGGTGTATGAGCATATTATCGCCCAGCAGTCCGCCAGATATTTGTTGCTGTAGCTTTTCGCTAGTCATCAACTCTTTATCATCACGGACTATGTAGATTACAGGCTTTTGAACGAACGATCTATTCCGCAACTTTCCGTATATATTCGATATATCGTCAATTCTCACAGTTTCCTTGCCCGTTACCTTCGCTATCTGATCTATATATATCTGCTGAACTTTCCATTCATCGCCGGAAAATATAAGATACGATGGTAACTGTTTAGATTTTATTTTTGCCTTTAATGTTGTTACATCCATAACTTCTTTATTTTCTCCTCACTAAAATCTATTAGTAACACTGTATCTTCAGTATCCCTATCCTTCAAATACACTCTATAATTACTATTAAATTGATTATATTTTACAAATACTTCAAGCTGTCCATTTTTTATTGCTGTCTTAACATCTACCGGATCAATATCCTTTACTGCCATAGTTCTCTTATCTCCATTAACCAACAATCCATAAGCATCTGACGATTTATTCCCTTTACTTTTAACTTCTGTAAATACTTTGAAGTAATTTGTACGGCTTCTGCCTTGATACCATAAACAACATCATCTTGCAAACAAACTTTCATAAATGCTTTCCAGAACAATCTTAGATCATATCCTTCTGCATCTTCTTTTAATGCTACCTTACTGGGAATCTTAAAAGCATTTGCAAGTGATACTTCTGCTATATTATCTACTACTAATTGAACATAATCATAAAACTCCTTTATTCCACTGTTGTATAACGTAATTACATCGCCGGGAGTATCACATATACTTGTTATAATATCTCTAACTTCGGGCACATAATGTGTACCATTATTCTTCTCCGCAAATTCAAGTATTTCATCTGGTGTATATCTATCCATATGAAATACTGTTCCACGACTTCTGATTGTTTCAAGAGTATTATTTTCATCCTCTAATGTCATTACAAAATATGCATTGTTGGGTGGTTCTTCTGTTACTTTCAAAAGTGCGTTTTTAGCGGCATTTGACATAGTATCTGCATCGGCAAACAAATATATACACTGAGAACCAATCAATCTATAACTCTCTGTGATACTCTGTCTTACTGCGTCAACAGAAATACCGATGTTACTCAATATGCCTGTCCCGAACTGCTGATAAATCCAATGAACAAGCGTTTTCTTTCCACTTCCCTTCAGCCCAACTAAAATGCTGAACCGGGGAAATGTGTTGTCTTTAATAAGCTGTTCAGTTCGACTTTGTAGATTACGCTGTCCAATCATTCTACACCACCATTCCTACTATTTATAACAATAGTAGCTTCTATATCATATTTAACGGACTGCGACCATTTAATGTCTGCATTAAGATTTACAAACACTGACAGCCAATCATTGATAGCATTAAATTCCCTGTCACCGCAGTCTTTCAACCACTGTTCATAATCTGCTAACCTTGGAAGAGTAAGATATTTCCAGTTGCATCCAATTCCCCATTTAGACAGATCAAGTAAGAACTGAACGTACTGCCGGACAAAAGTTTTTAAATCCTTACCTTCATTGTAAATATTCTCAATAAGCTGTAATGCTAATCTGGTACTTTCTTCACCGTTCATTTGTAGCAGATAATCAGTAAGTTTAAACATGGTATCATAGTCTGTAGTTCCTAATGCTTTCACTACATTTTCAAGGGTTAAATCTTTTGAATATGCTAAACACTTGTCCAGATAAGTTATACTGTCCCTACACCCACCCTCACTTAATTTAGCTATATATTCAATAGCGTCCATATCATGAGCATCATCCTCATCACGTTCATTATCGAGAATATAGTCCAATCTTTTTACAATTCCCTCTGTACTGATCCTCTGAAAATCGTATCTCTGTACTCTGGAAAGGATTGTCTTAGGTATCTTCTGAGGATCGGTGGTGCAAAAGATAAAAATACTCTTTGCAGGCGGTTCTTCAATAATTTTCAACATAGCTTGCCACGCTGAATTACTGAGTGCGTGACATTCATCAACGATAAAGATTTTATATTCACTATCCAGTGATTTTGTTTTTGCTTGCTGAATAATGTTTCGCACATCGTCAACACCGTTGTTACTTGCGGCATCAAGTTCAATGGGATTTCCTTCACCTTTATTAATATCATTCGCAAATATTCTTGCACACGTCGTCTTGCCACACCCGGCAGGGCCGCAGAAAAGATATGCATTCTTAACCTCTCCAGACTCCAACTGTTGCTGTAAAATTATTTTTGTACTACCCTGTTCCACCACATCTTCCCATGTTCTAGGACGATATTTTATTGCTAACGCTTTAGTTGCCATTATTATCCTCCACTAATTTGTATAAACCATATCTGGTGCGTTCACCAAATCGATTTGTCCCATCTACCATAACGGTACTTATGTTATACCCGGACTCCCTTAATTCTTGAATACGGGCAGACAGCCGTGCAATCCCTAAATCAAGAAGTGCATCACGGTTTGTGATACCGTGATGCTTTCTCATATAATCAAGTATTCTTGGTTTACTTCCCGTCATTACTTATCGCCTCCCCGAAGTCGTAAAACTCAACACCATACAGTTCAAGGCACCAGTACCCATCATACTTACCATACAAATAATCATCCGGGTCAAACTCTTTGAATTTAATCGGCTCTCCGATTACTTCTGCTACATCTTTAATCTTGTGTACACCGACACCCTTTTCTAACTTATTATAACTGTCCGCTGTAACTTTCCATCTCGTATCGGATGTTTCCTCTGGTGCAAACTGCACTGATCTCATTGCGGCTCTTGCTCCGATTGCAAGTTCCATTAACCAATTCTTCACATCCTTCACATACTGCTCTCTCGTCATCTTAGTTTTCCTCCTCTAAATAGTTTTTGAGTGTTTCGAAAAGTCTTTCACTTATTACATAGTACCGCTTATTTGCTGATGGGCCGAAGTCAAAACAAAGTGCTGAATTATTTTTACCCATTGCAAACGCTTCTTCCTCATTCTTCAGTAACCAATCTTCTTTAATTGTAAATGAAGAACAATCCTTTGTTTTAGTTTTACATTCGATTAACCAATCTTTTGTAGTTATGTCACCCTTCTGAAAAGGTGTTGCTCCACTGTTCGCTGTCCTCTTTCCGTTTACTGCTTTTGCTACCTTCTTTTCCTGCTGTTTTGAATAATACCGTGTTGACAACATCTTCATATCCTCCTTACAGTTATTAATATACTACATATTTAAAAATGTGTCAACTATTAATTTTCTCTTCTTTTCTTTTTTGCGTATGGTATCATTCGCTTCATGACCTCATACCTATAACTACTTGCTATTGCATCATCAGACTTGGCTTTAATAATAGTAGCACGTTCCTCATCCAACTGCTTTTTCCAATTCTTATACTGCTCACAATTTGAATGACAACTCTCATATCGTTCTGTACAATCTTTACACGGTGCTATCAAAACAATCTCCTTTTCTTTCCCACATCTTTCTTCTTAGTTTCCGCTTCAGCATTATGTCTTGTCAAAATTTTTGTTGCAATATCCACCACCCAGTCTAATGTAACCGGCAACTGCATTCCAGTGCTTGCATCCCAATCAATAAAATACTCTGCGAGCGTCACTTGTTCTGCTATCTGTGGATATGAAGTTTGTAGATGTTGCAATTCTTTTGCCCACACATTCCATTTCTGATCTGAAATAACAGAAGCGTTTAAATGATAATAAATGCAGGAGTGAATTAAAAGCTGATAGCGTCTCTGCTGTATCTTTTCCGCTATCTGTAATTCATCTCCTGTAAAAATTTCATATACTTTCATCGTGACTCCCACTCTGAACACGTGTCCTTACTTTCAACTTCTAAACTGTTATTTTCTGAATATTCGTTGGTACAGTATCTTTCACCTTCTATAAACTGACACCAATAACAATTTGCACAGCAGTTATTTTGATTGCTCATTACTACCTCCTATATTTTAATAAACTGCCCCAGATGGACTCGAACCATCAAATGCAGAACATATTCACAATTTTAACAGCGGCAGTAGGAATCGAACCTACATTGTCAGGGTCAAAGCCTGCTGTACTAACCTTTATACTATACCGCTATAAAATTACTTTCTGTTTCCAAATTTATCAATGAACTGGTTACCATTAAAACCTCGTAACTTTGCACTAGCACTACACTTTTGACAAAAATCTTTCGACATTTTTCTTCCCTTATTTACTGGTCCATGTTCCTTAACGTAATTTGCTAATCGCATATTACCTTTACTATGCAAACTTGAATGTTCACATCTTGATAATATCTGTAAATTATTCAGTGCATTATTATGTGTATTTTCATCTATATGATGTACAATACAACCACGTGTGTAATCCTGCAAATACTTCATAGCAACAACTGTATGAACACCAAAAATATGTCTTTTATGATTAGTGTCAAATAATAATACTTGTAAATATTTATTAGACTTAAATGGTTTAATTTCTACTCCATTTTTATACACTCTACCAAGTTCATCAACATCATAATTTGGAAACATTTCTTGAAAGTTATACATAATACCACTCCTTAAAATATAAAAACGCTATTGGAGTGCATGGTGCGAGCATACACTTTTAGACCAATAGCGTTCTTAGCATAATTTAGTGGTGTAAAGTCTCGCACTCTTTACGAGTGATATTATAACATAACTTTATTAAATTGTAAATAAGTGCTGTGCCTTAACCATTTGGCGATGGGGCAAAAATTGTGGCAGAACCATATTCTTTCAAGCACGTTCACTTATTGGCTACTTTGCAATTCCAAACTAACTTACTTACTGGAATATCCAATTAGTATATTTTCTACCTAATCCAACGGAGCGACCAACTCTTTGTATATAGTAGGAAACGGTAACAGTTTCAATCCAGTCTTTGATTAGGTGGGGGTATTCAAGCGTTCAATCTCCTTTTTCATTGCATACTCCAAACTTTCAGCCACCACAAACGGGAGCAGAAGGATTCGAACCTTCGTTTTCTGATTGATGGTTACCAGACTGTTGCCTTAGACATACTCTAACAAGCACATCACTCTTGTACCCTTTGTCTACACTTACACTCCCATATTGACCGCCCCTGTCTCGCAAACTCAGGCGGTCATTTCTGACTAAATAATCAGAAAAACTGGCGGCGGTCTTGGCCTTCGACCGCACTTTAATGCTCATTAACAAACCAGTCTAAACTGCATGATATATCTACCATGACTAACTTCCAATCAGGTTTTCGTATACTCATATTGGAGTCTTTGCATACTAAGGTCTGCCTTTTCGTTAATAACTCATCTGAAATTATTAACTACGCATATCTGCACTATGATAATAGAGGTATTACCAGACCACTCCTTATTATGCGGGTAAGGATTTGCACCTTACATGAACTGCATTTTCCAAGGCTCTGTCGACTCGACCTATCAGTTCTTATGCTTAAGCGTCTACCTATTCCGCCACCGCATAACGTAGTCTTTCCCACTGTCAGACAAAGTCCTCCATTCTTGCACAACGAATGGGGAATCGGGAATACTGGACTTGAACCAGTGACACATGGCTTATAAGGCCACCGCTCTAACCAACTGAGCTAATTCCCGTGAGTGCGTCTCAGGGGATAGAGGAGGACGCACTGTTGCGGTTCATATCTGCACCCCACAGTAACAGATTGTGCGTTGCTACCACAACAAAACGCTAATGCGGGTAGTGGGAGTTGAACCCACACGATATTACTATCAGAGGATTTTAAGTCCCCTACGTCTGCCTATTCCGTCATACCCGCCGAACTTACTTAAAGAATATCGAAAATATAATCATCTTCTAATCCTAAATAATCTTGAATTGCTTCATCGTTTCCGTCCATCAACGACTCTAAGCACTGATCAATTAAATCATTGGCTTCTTCTTTTGTCATACCATCCCGCTTCACAAGAATATTGACAACATCTTTTCTCATGCTACTTCCTCCTTCTCTGTAATAGCGGACCTGATGATCCAACCTTCCCAAACTACATCAACAAGTTTCTGTTTAATTCCGTCTACATCGTTAATATCTAAATCCATAATGAACGGAACTTTTGTAATGCATTCCGGGCCAATGCCATATTTCTGAGAAATAGGATTTGTCAATGTTCTTCCACACCGCATACACCGAATAACTGGCTCTGCTTGTCCATGTAACTTCATGTATACCATTCCACGGGTTTCTTTTTCAATAGTACCAACCATTGTTCTCAATGGCATTGGATTGTTATTATTGAACTTCGACATGAAGTCAAATCCGGGACTAGCATATTCTGTCATATACTTCTTGACTGTAACACGATACTGTGTCTTGTCGTTTAACGTGTCTACCACGCTCTTAATTGCGTTTTTAGTGTTTGACTGTAAAATAATACAATCGTTATCTGAAAGTGTCTTAAAATCGAAATTAGACGCTTCTACAGCAGTGTCGTTTATGAGTATTTCACCTTTCCAGTCTTTTAAGAGATCTAACATACTTTAATTGTTTTCTCCTTTCTTGAGTTTTTATGAATGATGCGGGTAAGGATTTGCACCTTACATACAAAGACTCTTGTCTAAGCACCATCCTATGTATACAACACTCGGACGGCTCGGCTACCTATTTCGTCACCGCATCGACTTGTAAACCCCATATCGTTTACATTATGTAGTATAACATTTATTTCTATATTTGTCAACAACTATTTTTAATTTTCTTTCATAACTTTATCTACCAACTTTTCCACACAATTTAATAGTGTCTGATCTGTTTTTAATTTCTCATATACACTGGATTGTCCATGTATCTTACCTTCCAAAAGTTCTCCAGTCTCTATATCTACTATATCAAACCACGCACCAGATTTTTTCACAATGTCATATTTAATTGCCACTTCTATTAAATCACGCAGATAATCAATACCAATCTCATAATTAATGGTATAAAAACCAGTACGTCTAACAGGTGGACAGGTTTTGTTTTTGGTCATGGACATCATAACTATATTACCAACCGGACTCTCCGCAGACCGTGTTAATTCGTTACCCTTATCATCTATGAACTTGCCACGACTAAACTGCATACGAACAGCACAAAAATGTTTCCACGCTTTGCCGCCGGGTGTAACTACTCCACCCCATGTACTGTTTAAGTCTTCTCGTATCTGATTGATGCCGATCCCGGTACACTTATGTCTCTGCATAAGCATTTCTATCTTTTTACCAAACAATGTGAGAGACTTCGCTATACCACCATATGTCTTGTCTTCCATTGTCTTTTCAAGTTCCTGACTAGACATTAATGCACCTATACTGTCAAGTACCCATAATCCTACTTCCCCGGTATCTACGCTGTCACAGATAATTTGAAAAATCTCTTCCGCAGATTGAGATTTTGGCTGTAAAATGTACATCTTATCTACATCTACACCGATTTTCTTTGCCCACTCAACATCCAACGTGTTTTCAGCATCTATGTACAAAACATCCCTATCATCCCCGGATTTCTGATAGTTTGCAACAATATCTAGCGCAGTTGTTGTTTTCCCACCATGCTCTTCACCGTAAAATTCTGTTATCTTACCTATAGGAATGCCGCCGAACGTACAATAGTTCATTCTAGGAGAAGTAAACGGGATACGTTTATAAGAAAATTCACTTAAACCCTGTGTAATGATTTCTTCTTTAAACCGTTTGTTTGCATTTTTCATAATCTCATCAAGTTTTAATCCCATAAGTAATTCCCTCATCTAAAATTCTTTTAACAACCTGTTCTGCACGATTTTTACCAATACCTTTGACAGACAATAAAATCTCCATAAGATGTTCCTCTGTCAAAGATGCTACGCAATCCTGTGTAGCGTACCTTACACCATCGTCATAAATCGAACCGCATAAATCCATCAACCAGTGATTAAAACCGTTTACAGACAATTTATGCACCTTTTTATAAGTAGCAAAGTCTATAGGTTTTGCTCTACTCATGATTTCACCCCACTATATCGGCAACATATGGTAATCCACGTAAAATCTCCACAAAGTCTCTCCACTCATCCAACTTATGTCCAGTACGCTCTTTTATAATCTTGAACACTGTTTCATAAGACATACAAACTGTTCTTCGCTGATTGTAAGAGGATGGAAGTAACTGAATTAACTGCCACCAGTATTCTTTATTCTTTGTACTCAAATATTGATTCCTATACTGATTCATCAAATTTATAACACCATTAAGAATAATAATAGATGTCCCTTTTATTAAATGCTCATGACTAAAATCGTCTAATTCAAATTCTTTGGCGGCAATCTTATGCATAGTAGAACATGATACCTGTGATTTACCTACAGTATAACGATCCATTTCTTTCCACCAGTATAACGGCGCTGTAATATCCATTGATACTTGTATCATTCTAGCATATGTCCTATGCTCTGTTCCTGCTTTATATAATCTTCTCATGAGATTTAAATCATTTTCTCCAATTCTTGCTTGGATTTCTGGGCTTCCGTTTGCACCTGTCACAACAAAAATACTATCACTTTTATCCCAACTATTCATAGGATTGCGAAGTCCTCGGATTGCTCCTTCAAAATTAGATACTTCAACGTGTTCCACTCTTATCATACTTCTTCACCTCAAATCTTCCATATTGATTACCAATAAATTTTTGCAGACCGTTTTCAAATGAATGTAATGTATTATCACTATAAGTACACCACTCTAAATTCTCCGCCCTGTTATCATTTTTAATACCATTCTTATGATTAACACACGGTAAATCATTTGGGTTTGGAATAAAGCACTTTGCTATAACTCTATGTGACTGCTCTGTACTATTATCACCTGTGTTTATCCATAAATAATCATTGTTATCTGTTCTTTGTTTCATTATTTTACAATTACGAATAGTAATAAACTGTCCTGTTGAAAAAACTAATATTCCCTTATACAATACGGCATCATCTAATTTCAAATTATTAATTTTGCAACATTCTTTTATCTTTTGAATTTTTCTATAACTTAATTCCAAAATAGCATCAAATTCTGTTGCAACTGTTATATAAGGTTTTGAATGTAACTCATATCCATATTTGTTCTTATGATAACCTTTATTTTGATAATGATTAAATAGATATTTTAACAACTCTAATTCCATGCCACGAATAGCATGTTTAAATTCCCATACATCTATTTTTCTACTTTAATCATATATCTCCTTTCTTTCTATGCAAACTATGTTCTGCATCAAATCCTTCTGGATATCTAGCCAGCAACTTATCAATATTCATCTGCATTATATCTTCTAACTTCCAATTAAAAGCAGTACAATATTCGGCTATAAACCAAAGTAAGTCTCCCAACTCTTTTTGTGCATGAACTTTATCCCATTTATGTCCTTGATATAATTTCTGATAAATACCGTGTAATTCACCAATTTCAGAAATCATACCGTGTAAGGCATGAAATTCCTTTTCTTGCACATTAAATTCATCTGGTATCGTTCGACTTGCTAATGCTTGATATTCATTTCCTGTCACTTACCACTACCTCCGATTCTTGTTAATTCATATTCTGCCATTCTACGTGATAATACTTTTTTACAGCTTGATAAAAGTTCCTGTGCGTTTTCTACCTTTGCTTTCATAGTTTTATAGGCTCTTGTATAAGACGATGAAATTATGTATTCTTCCTGACTTGCTAATTCTGCAAGCGAATCTTTATCTGCCACAGTTCCTTTTTCCTGACTTGCTCTAGCAGTATGATACATTTCTTTATATACTGCTTTTGCTATATCATCACGAATGCCTAACTGTTCACACATTCCACCAGCAAAATAAATATATGTGGAAAGATTAAGACAAAAATCATCAAGTTCATCTGTTGTTGGCGGATTCTCTCCATCTTTAAGACAGTCCTTAATAAACAGCACATACTTATCTAATGATGATACGTATGGAGATATGATTGAACTAACAATATCATCAATTATTAAAGAATTTTTTTCTACATTCTCCCTAATACTGTTTATATTATCCATATTTAATTCATCAAGTGACATTTTCATTTTTACGCTTTTCCTCCCATCTACGCTTTTGACTTTCAGACATTTTTCGTTTAGTCTCCTCCGAAGCAGGGCCGTACACTCTATTTCTCGCCTCCTTTTTACCATCACTTATTAACTTTTTACGTTTAACCCAATTTTTCTTAACGCCATCTATTCTATGTGCTGTTGCATTATTATAATGATTATTGTAATAGTAAGAACACCACTCTAAATTATTTATGGAATTATTTGAAGGATTTTCATCTTTGTGATTAACACACGGTAAATTATCTGGATTTGGAATAAATGCTTCGGCTACTAAACGATGCACAAGTTTAAATTTACTATCTACACCTTTTTGTAATCGAACTCTATAATAACCATTTCCTTGATTTACAGGTGTTAAAATTTTCTCACTGACTGGATATTTGTTATATCCATGACTGCGATTTTTTCTAATTATAGTTCGTCTACAACTTTTTACATTACCTAAATTACTTACTTGATACAAGCCCTCATATCCAATAACATCTTTCCAAACTTCTTGCATAATAACCTCCTAAAATATAAAAACGCTTGTGGAGTGTATGGGTCGAGCATACACTTTTAGACCACAAGCGATTTTAACACTTTTAGAATTTGTTGTAAGTCTCGACCTCTTACAGAGGTTATTATACTATATTATTTAAAATGTGTAAAGAACTCTTCCATCCAATAATCAAAAAACACTCGTTTCTTTTTCCCCAATATTTTTATTGTTTCTATTTCTAACTCACCAGATGGGTAATACCCTAAAAACTGATTTTCATAGTCAAATCTTATACTCTTCTTACCCTCCAGTCTCTCTGCTTCTAAAATCTGTATAGGAATGAATAGTGTTGTATCTCTCTGCGTCCACCAACATATTACTCCTGCAAACACGCCTTCTATCTGAGACTTTTCCAACAACCCTTTCCACTGTGTATCTGTAATATTACTGAATGGTAATCTATTACCATGAACAGATTTACACTCGATATAATACTCATACGGTTCTTTATACACAATGAAGTCGCAGATGTTCTGACTTCCTTTAAATCCGGTTGTTTGATCATGTAATCTGTCTATAGATACACCGGGAACTTTTTCAAAACATTGTCGCACCACATCTTCAAATTGTTTTCCTCTATTTATACTCATACACATCACCCATGCAAATCACTATTAAGAATTGTCAAGATATCTTGTATCGGCACCTGTATAATAAATCCATTATCTCCCTTACACTCCAACTGCATATATCCACCATCATTTTGCAACTCACAGCGAAGCGGTTTTGCCCCATCTGTTTTTGGATCAACCAATAACGCTATTGATATCATATTAACCATCCTTTTTGCACTGTGTTTTATACATACAGTAAGAACACGCTTTTTTGCTGACATCTTCTGGCTTCGGCGGTGCTACATGTCTACTTACATATCCATCACACTCCTCGATGTACCCAATCAAATCCTGCTTCATTTCCCCAGTCACAGTAAACATAAAAGATTTCATATCCAACACATCTCGACTAATGTACACAAAGAGTACCTGATCTATACCAAATGCAAGAGAATATGCCGTTGCCTGGTGATAATGTGATGGATCAACATCTTTTCGATTTGCAAACTTAAAACTTCCTTCTGTTTTCAATTCCAAGATATAGTAATGATTGTGATACTTTATTATACCATCACACATAAAAGACATGTTTAATTTTTTATGATACAGCTTTGTTTCCATACCACTTTTTGATACGATAGTTAAATCATCCAGACTGCGCTGTCTAACAAATTCCGCAACGTCAATATACTCACAGTCCATGCCATTGTCTTTCATCTGCTCAACTGCTGTCTGAATACGAACGTGAATATCGGTCCCGCTGTTACAAATTCCAACGAGTGCATAGCTAGAACTTGCTTCATCTGGTTGAATACCCGATATCTGATAATAACTTGCCCGAATGCAATTCATCCCGGACGGTTTATACGTTTTTGATGGCAATCCACTACTCTTATCAGCAGTCATTTCGATTGATCTTTTCAAGTCATTTAAAAAATCCTGCTCTACAGGCAAAGTTTCTTTTACTGTATTAATCAGTCTACATACATTTTTTAGACTACTTCTTGACATCTACTATTTCCTCCACATATCCAAGTTCAATCCACTTCTTAGGCACCGTCTTGTCGTACTGTGTACTGACAAACTTACTACAAATTCGAGGAACGGTTTTCCCCAACTCTGTGATTACAAATCTACATCCATCTTTCGCTCTTGCATACTCAACCATAGAACACACTCCTTATAATCGCAGGAACACACAACACAAATCCAAATATCGTAGTAAAAACTGTTTTAATAATTGGATACTCCTGACCAATTTCTGCCATATAATCCACATGTCCAACTGCACCAATTATAATGAACACACCAACCCACGCTAAAATAGTTACTCCAAGATTTAAAACTTTTCGTTTCATAGTTATCTCCTCCTATGTTGTACTACTCTAATATTATACAACACAAAAACAGAACTGTCAATACAAAACACGGCACTAACTAAAACCTAGTCAGTGCCGCGTCCATCAAATTACTCAGTTATCCATTCTATCATCCTCAAGTAATGCTACAACAATTTTGATGTTTCCATCAACCAATTTTATTGCATTATCTCCGCCATAATAAATCTCAATCACATCATTCTGAATTGCTTTAATTTCCTGCATAAGCATCTGAATATCTATAGCACAAGTAAAATCTCTAAAATTAGTGCTCGATACATAATTAATAATTTCTACGCCGCTCGCCGCTTTAGAAGAAACTTGTAATCCATTTTGCGTAAAAGTAAGGTGGATTGCATTTTTGTCGTATGTACCAACAAACAGTGAGAGTCTATCCAAAAGCTGAAGAATAGCATTTTTTGACACGGAACAAAAACTATCAAACTTGGAATCTACTAATCCCATAATAGCCTCAATTGCATAATCATCGAGGCCTTCCATGAACTTGCCATACACGATACAATCTGGGGTACTACACACAATGTCTGTATCGGTCATGTACACTGTAATTTTCTCATCGGTTATGACAGCAAGTAAATCCATAAACTCAGCGCTGACTAATCTCGGATTGGTAAACAACGGTACATCCATGCTTGCAATTTTATAAGTATCTGTGGCAACTACATGATCTCCAACATAATACCCAGTATAACACGGATTTTCCAATGTTACAGCAAGTGCGGGTTTAATTGTATCCAAAATAACTTGTACAGTAGACCGGTTAATAGTTTTTTGAGTCCACGTATGTAAATCTGCCTTAGTGAGTGGATCGGGATATTTAATCGGTTCTCCGTCTTCATCTAACGGCAACTCAATCTTATAAGCTCCGTTTCCTTTCACATTAAGCACCCAAACACCAGATGCTACTTCCAAGGTGACATTCTCACTTGTCATTTTGGAAATGAGTTTTGAAAAAACATTCGCATCAACAACTACATAAAAATCATCTGCTACAACTTTATCCTCGACTACATATAAATAGTTTGTGGCATCTGTAGTAATGAGTGTGAATTTATTATCTTTCACTTCAATTGCCATAAGACTGGTTAAGGGAATGAGTTTATTATTACCAACACCCTTAATTGCCTTAGACACCATCTCTTTCAGCTTCTCTGTTTTCATTGTCAGTTTCATTTCTTTTTCCTCCTTAAATCTATAGTAGGTACAGTGACCGTATCTCTCCAATTTTTAGCAAAGTAACTCTGCTGATACTCTTGCACAACCATACCAGTCATGGTTATATACTGAACATAATCATGCTTATTTACATGTTTAATTCCTACCCGCTCCATATTTTTGTGAGCGACTAACCTGTCCAGTCTACGAGTATGAACTGGCGTTGATACTCTTAATTGCTTCATTCCTCTCCTCCTAAGAAATAATAGATATTTTATAACCCAACTGCTCTTCGATATCCTTAACTGTTAGCGTAACAGGTTTCTCCAAAAGGGATTTTTTAGTTTGCCTTACTTTCGGCATTATAATAGTTTTAAAATCGTTCTTTCGTAGCGCTATCTTCTTAGGCGTAACTAAAAAATTATTGATATTAAAAGATCTATCAATCTTTGTTTTTACATAAAGGTCGATTTGATCTGTAGAGTATAATCTCAACAACTTCAATCCCTTTCGTTCCCCGGATAAAATAGGTGCTATATCCTTATAAGAAGCTAGCTTCATCTTAACTAACTTTGTCATCATCGTAGATTCTTGATAAACATACCAGGAATCGTATTTATCACTGCTGAACTCGGTCATATCGAAATATTGACCTATACGAGTTCCAGGATGAAACTCTAAGACTTTAACATCACCGACTGTTGCACGAAGATACAATTCATAATTGCACGTATACTCATCAAACACACTTTCTAACCATCTGGCATATTCTCTTACAGTTACAAGGGGAGGGCTTATTGCCCTGTCCCCGCTTGTAAAGACGAACGTTGTTAGTTTATCCTTCATAACTATTTATCCTCCACAGTTCTAGTAAAGAAATAAAAAAATGGAGTGTCCAAAAGTGCAATAATTAACTTAACAAGCCATTGTCCAAAAATCATCGCTCCAAGCATAGGCCGCATTGCGCTATCAAATAACCATCTAAAACCTAATCCAAAAGCAATCCCAGCATACAGAACGCTATCAATTAGCTGACTTGAAATTGTACCAACATTATTCCAGATCCAACGCCCGCCATTTCTACTACCATGTTTAGCAATGTATGCATTTCGAATTTTGTGAAAAATATATACATCCCAGCTCTGGGAGACCCAAAACGCTACTAAACTAGCAACTACAAATATCCAATTTTGCCCGAGAAGCATAATATAACTAGTTTGCATTGAACTATCAACCGCCGGTAAGTATCTTGCCGCTATTATAAAAACAGTTGAAACCATCTGACAAATAAACCCGCCTACAACTGCTGTTTGCGCTTCGGCCTTGCCCCAAATTTCTCCAATAATATCAGTGATAAGAAAGGTAAATGGATAACATATTGCGCCAACTGTCAGTGTGATAGGATTTCCAAAAATGCTCAATCCCGTATTAAACACTTTTGATGCAATAGCATTTGCAGTTACAAGCATTACTCCGAAAATCATATAGAGCAGATAAAGATTTTTTTGTGTTTTTCTCATTACAAATAATTCTCTCCTTCATTTGATTAGTTGGTAAGGATAAACAACTATCCTCATTTTTAATTGGTAGGACTAAACAATATTATCTTTAAATCATATATATCACCACCTCCTTAAAATAATCTATTTGAGACAAAACTTTTTGGGCCTTTATATTGATAATTTTTTGCCCATTCAAGCATTGTATCAATATTAAATTTTAACCTTGCTTTATAATCAGTTGACACTTGCTCTAACGTATACCCAGCCTCTTCGAGTTCCTGTTCTAATCTTTCTATAACATGATCCGGCGCAGCTAAAGCATTTCCTTTGATAAACTTCGACCTCTCGCTAACCGTAACAATTCCACAAGTCTTTGTGTTAATATTTCCATTTATGCCTAACTGTAACCATGTTGTTGAATCGGCGCTGTAAAAAGGAAATGATTCAAGCAATCGTATCACAGTCATGCCAAATGCGTGAACTTTTACCTTAGGATTATTACTTCTCTGAATTGTAGCAAATATTTCGTGGAAATATTGTTTCTGCAATTCAGTTGACACGCCATGACGTCCGCCTATTCCAATATAATCAGGCAACTTTCCATCAACTTCAGTATTTAATATTCTAAGCAACGCTTCTTTTGGCTCACCGAAATGATATAATGGAAGCAATGTACACAGTGACGTAACTCTTTCTTTCATATACAAATAATTACGCCAACTGCCTTCGCTGCATTGCTTAGCAGTAACAGAATTTAATACAGGAAAAGGTATTTCGTCAAGTTCTACAAATATAGGAATGTCAGCATTATTATTTATATAATCGATATACTGATCTATATCTACTTTCTTACCTGCATGAGCAACTGAAAAAGCTCCACTATCAACAAATAATTTTGAAGAACAATGAGCATCTTGCCATAATTTAATCCCAGAACGTTCATTAACTTGTGAAAATAATCGAAGAGCTTGTTTTTCTTGTAAATATAAATCTATATCTTTTGGCTGTTGTCCTGCAAAGTATAAATTAAATGCCATTATATCAACTCCATTATCTCCAGATACCGATGCCAGCTGTTATTGTGCTTTTCTACAACATAGTTAAGATTTTCATCAAATGGACGAGCGATTAACCTTTCAAGTTTTGATCTACACTCTACAAGATTGCGCTTTTCGTAAAGATAATTTTCGTTGCCACGAAGTTCATATTCAAAATCTTTCCAAATAGGATACAATGGATTACACTTAAATGTGATAGCTTCAAGTAACGTCCAACTAACCCAATCCTGATTAGCGCAATTAAACACTACCTTAGCACGATCTAATAACTGATAATAAGTTAATTTATCAAATGTATTAACTACCTGTAAATTGCTGTAGCTACGCATTACTAAAGAATTGAGCCGTTTAACAACCTCTTCATTAGAGGTAATCGGTCTATCCTTTCTCGGATTTACAAGCTTAAACTGGATTTCCGGACACGCTTCAACTAAATCTAAGAAGAACATTGGATCTTTTTCATCGTCAAACCTAGAAGCAAATAGAACATAATTTTCTTTAGACGCGTGCTTAAATCCCATATCAACTAACTGTTTCTTTAACCGTTCACTATTATACGGCAATCCAACATGAAAAATATTATCTTCCCGAGCAATTCCAGCCACCACACATAATTGCTTTAAAATATGAGAACAAGTAAAGATAAAATCGTATTGATTGCCATATCCCTGTTCAATTGGACGCATCCACTCTTTCATCTTCCAAGCAAAATCTGTATCATCAACTGATTGCGCGTGAATAAACGTTCCGATCTTAAATTTCATATTTTTAAGTTGTCGAATATAAAATAAACTTTCAATTCCTGGATGCCAAAAATCTTCAACATATATGATATCATTATCAGTAATAATTCCATCATTGATAAACCTAACTAATTTCATAATCTGAGACATGGCATAATAACTTCGGCCACATGCGTCCAGCACTACACCGTCTTTAATAGTGCTTCCTAATTTATCACCATCCACACGAACAAATGGAACTCCAAATTTATTAAAATTATCTTCGGCCCATCCATCTACAGCCGACATGAAATAAGTATATCTTTCAATATAAGGTTCTAACGGTACATAATATAACATTGATTAATCCTCCTCGTATAACATGACATCGCATGTAAACAAATTATTATCTTTTAACGTCTGAAGCGATGTTTGAGACACTGCGTTAAACATAGTTACCACCTTATTATCGTCGGTTTTAAACTGAAGGTTATTATATGTATAAGGCATGTCATAATTCACAACTATAAAGGTGGTAATAAGGTTATCATACTTATCTATGAACAGGCGTAACTCTTCAAATGATACTTCTACGATAATTTCAATTGACCGCCTAAATAAATAATTGTATAAAGAAGTCCAATCATCCACTCCAGCGAACCTATGTTTGCCCGCTCCAAAATAAATTCGACGAACATCCCTATTCTGCTCGAGCTGTGATATCACATATTTAATTGGTATAACAATATCAGAGCAGATAAATAAAGTCTGAATGCCGACTTTTGTTCCCTCCATCTCAGGACCCTTCCAAATTCTAATCATGATAGACTTACATCCTTTCTATAAATAAGCTCACATCCGTTCTCTGCATCCTCACTGACGGTTATCTCAATATCACGATTATATCCATAATTCTGCTGAACGTATGATAATATCTGATTCGCTATTGTTTCGCAAGAATTATTTGTAAGAAAATCAAGCTTAAGATTTTTTTCTACTTCGTGCTTAAACATAATGAACTCAATTTCTCTATCGTTATTAAAAACTTCCACCTTGACCTTAATATGTGCAACATGTCTATGTGGATATCTTAAATAACTTACCTCATCTGGCGCATCTTTATATTGATGAATAAATTCGGTCTGAGTTGTTATATAAATAAATACTTGCTTCATACTGGGTCTCCGTACCACGCTTTGGTAATTTCGACATCACACTTGATAGGAATTGTTAATTTACTCATAGCCGCTCTTGACATAAGTTCTGCGAATCGCTTAGCGCATTCTTTCACATTCTCTTCTGGACACTCTGCTATCAACTCATCATGTACAGGTATAAGAAGTCTGAAACCTAACTCTTTTAGTCTTTCATCATTACCGACTAAAATCATTGCTAATTTGCTCATGTCTGCGGCTGATCCTTGAATACGTGCGTTTACGCATTGTCTTTGTGCATCTGCTATTTTAGCTCCGTTATCAACAATCCATATTCCTTCTTTATTTGCTTCTTCAAAAATTCTACGCTTCTGTCCGAAATAACAATTTCGTAGTTTTCTAATATAGCGTTCCTGCACATCTTCCGGGACATCCGTTTCTGCATCTTCATCTCCAGAGCCAAAGTCAAGCAAATCAGTGTCGGGTCGTACTCCGTCTTTCCACTTAAACTCAAACTCAGGCAGTTGCAAATCAGGCAATCTTCTTTTTCTACCCCACAAGGTAGTAACATATCCTTTTTCATAAGCCATATCCAAACTATCTTCTTCAAATTTCGGTATTGCAGGAAATCCTTTGAATACAGAATCTTTTATTGCTTGTGCTTTTTTTGTTGTAGTTCCAAGTTGTTCAGCAATGGAAGGCACTCCTCTGCCATACAAAACCGTTCAACACTATATTTTCATATAGTACAGACTATATCATCAACCATTTAGGTTGCTATGCACTTCGGACAGTAACTCATCCTCTGCCCTACTCCCCTTCGGGATAGTCGTTACACTTTTCCCCTACCCAACCATATCCGTAAGCATTTGTTTGCTTGCCATATATTGTTTGATATATTCTATATGCAATCGAACTTTCTTTTGCTTTGGATAAATTATTGGAACTAATATATTCACAAACATCTTGAATTGTACTAAACCTATTGATTTCTTTTCCTGTACTTAAATCTATCTGAACAAATATATATTTCCTATGAGCAATACTATTCTTCTGTTTAGTTTCTTCTGTATGATGTTTACCATAAAAAGAATTTTTTAAACCCGTTCTTTTCTTTGCCCATTCACTTAATTTTTTCTTGTGTTCTTCTGATTTAGGTCTACCCATTTGAGCAAAACTTATTTTTCTTGCCCGTTCTTCTGTATATATATCAGAATTATGATTTTCAGAAATCTTTTGTTTAGTTTCCTCTGAATGATGATACCCTCGTATTCCTCCACCACCAATAGTATTATTGTACCCGTGTTCAAACGTATCATATAATCCTATATAATATATTTCCCATGTATCTAATTCATCTTCTGGTAAATTATCTTTTAATATTGTAATATCAAAATTTTCTTTACCATATTTACGAATTGAGTTATACAGATACAAATTTCTATCAGTAGTATCAGCAATATGAAAATGCTCTTTTATACGTCTATCATCATCAAATTTTGTTTGTCCTATATATTTCTTTCCGTTAATTTTATTCGTTATACAGTATATATATCCCATAGTATATTACCCCCAATAAGAATATAACACACCGTACAACTATTGTCAAGTAAGTTATTTAGCACGGGATTGGCATATCTTTCGACTTAGCTTTCCCCGTTAGCACTGAAATTTATTTCAGCACACCCATGAGTAATATGGTTCACATAGTTTGCTTATGCTATTACTAACATAAGGGGCATTTTGTTTAGTCTACCCAAAAGTATGGATTTTGCTTGTGACCTTCTGTTTTTGCCTTCAGGATTCGTTGTTCCATCAGGTCGGAACTCAAGGCAGTTATCATAGCTTGTATTAAAGGACAATGCCGCAATTTCTGCATATAAATCCTTTCCTTCTTGATATGCTTTGATCATCTTTGGATCACTGCACATCTGAGTCATAACCTTTGGCTCTTGTTGTGAATAGTCACTTGACATTAAAACATATCCGTCAGCTGCCACAAACATCTTTCTAATATCTTTATTATGGCTAGGAATATTTTGAAGATTAGGGTCACTGCTTGAAAATCTTCCTGTATCTGCTCCATACTGATTAAAACTACAATGTATTCTTCCATCTTTTGGATTTACACATCCTGGCAATTTATCAATATAAGTAGATACTAACTTTGACATTTCACGATAATCCAAAATTGCTTTTGCTATTGGACTATCAATCTTCTGTAAAATTGCTTCTCCTGTCCCTCTAGGACTTTTTGGATCTGGAGGTTCAACCTGCATAATATCGTACAACAGAGTTGCTATTTGAGTAGGACTACCGATATTAATAGGAGTATCAAGTTTATGATTTACATTTTTCTTTTTATATTCTTCTATCTCTTTATCATAAAGAGAACACACTTTATAAAACTCTTGTGTTTTTTCCGCTAGTAATCTGTTATACTTTTCGGATAACTTTTGCTGATACTCAAAATCAAACTTCACCCCGTTATCTTCCATATCACAAACTACTTTAATACATGGCATTTCAATGTTGAAAAATACCCAGGATACACCATTCATACCATTTCTATCTTCATTTGGTTTTGTTTCATCATAATACAAATACTGCTTTTGATACTGATACAATTCATATGTAATAATTGCATCATGTGCCGCATAAAGATAAAATGTTTGAATTGGTATTTTGTCCGCCGTTATTCCTTTAAACAGAGTATCAAACTTAAATTCATCTTCTTTGCCGTCAAGTACATATTTTTGATGTAATGCTTTAAGTCCTTTTGATTCTTCATTTTCGTTAAGAAGTCTACCTGCTAAATAACAATCCCATGTACAATAAATATCTTTAACACCTAATTGATTTCTTATTACACGAATATCAAATTTGGCATTAAACATGATTATGTCTGGATGATACTTCAACAGCATATCAAATTGATTTGCCACCTGTTTCTCTGTCAACTGATTTTCCACTCGCACACCAGTTACATAAGAAACATGATTGATTGGAACATACGCAGGTTTATGATTTGGTGTATAAATACATAATCCGACAATGCTATCCAAAATTGGATCGAGTCCCGTTGTTTCTGTATCTATACTGATTACACCATTATCAATACAAAACGAAAAATATTTGTGTAATAATTCTTCCGATGTAAGAATAACATAATCATCTTTAAACTTTCCAAGATGTGTTTCAACCATTGCTTTAATCTGATTTATCTGTCCGAGCAGACCACTACCTTTTACGGTAGTGGTTGCTCTTGTCTTAGATTTAGATTTTGTAGCAATGGATTTATCCTGTTCTCTTCCGGGACGTTTTGGAACATTAAATAGTGCCATCATTCATCTTCTCCAAACATGGACATAAAAACCGTGATTCCATCTTCATTAATAAGTGCCTGATTTTTCTTAATGAATTTCTTCAGCTTATCCAGTTCTTCTTTCAACTTCTTACACTCCGTCTCTAACTCACGCTTTTCGCAATATTCTTTATACCACTTATCATGCCACTCTCCCTCACTTTTCTGAGCCTCAAACTTCTCTGTGATCAAATCACGATATTCATCTGTACCAATAGTGACTGTACCAATTACACTATACTCTTTCTTATTCTCTTCCATCTCTCATTCCTCCTTAAAATCTATCTCTTCTACCACTTGTTGCCGGAGTACGTCTTGAACCACGTCTATCTTCCTCAGACGGCACGTCATCTGTACTACCAGATCTCCTTCTCACAGGTGCTTCATCACCATCAGGCGGAAAATAACCATTATCTAAGAAGAACTCCATATCATCTGCGGATTTATCAAGCACAACTGTACCCAACACAGCACTCTGCTCCGGCAGATCTTCAAGCGTCGTTTCATCCCTATCTACTTCATAAATCTCATATGTAGTAGAAGTATCACCCTTCTGTCCGTTCCGCTCAATCTCAAACACGTGCGATACTACATTAGGATATCTTGCGCAGATAGAAGAGATCTTTGAGATAAACTTCTTTCCCCTCTCCCAAATCTGACACCTGTCCTGATCAATATTGTAAATAGGTACAAACAGCTTTGCAGTTGTGAATTTCTTCTCTCGACAAAACGGACAAGTGTCAACCGGCTGATCATACTCTCTAAGACAGTTAACATACCGCTTCTTTCCGTCAATCTCTACTTCATGTACAGCATATCCTGCTACATCCTCGATGCCGTTATACATGAACCTCACTCTTGCCACATCTTTATCATTTTTGAGTGAAAAGTATCCAGTTCCTCCCTGTCCGCCATACTTGTCTGCTGTTTCTGTGTTAAATCTCGCCATAGTTTCAATTTTCCTTTCTTTTAATATTCAATATACCATAACCCACAATCACTATCAAGTTTGGGGGTATATTCCTTATCTCGAATAAATTTTGAAGTTTCTTTGTTATACTGTATAGACAGCACGCGTAACTTATTCTTATGTTTAGCATTAGTAGGAATTGTTAATTTATATGCGGAATCGGACTCACCACAAAACATAAAATACAACCGATTTCCAGCAAGTGCATAAACACAATAATTATTGCTACTATACAATGTATCACAGCTTCTAAATCTAAAAACTACTTTCTTTGTGCCGTGACCCTTATTCATACTGGAACAACACACATTGGGATATGAATAAGTTCTGCCGACACTGCTATATCCACCTCTTCTACATTTTTTCTGAAAAACAAGATTTTCTATTTTCATAGTGTTCTCCTTTCGTTTTAGAGTTTGCTGTGTTCTTTACTACTCTTATATTATAATACATATTTCTATATATGTCAACTACTATTTTAACTTATTTATTCTTCACACGAACACACTAGTTTCGGCACAAATTCATCATACTTCTGCTCTAACTCTTTCTCAAGTCCCTGTAACTCATCTAACCTATTATTTCTTCTTAATAAAGAGTCTTGCTGATACTCCATAGATATAACTATCTGTTTCCAATAATGTACAAGTTCTTGATTGGCATAATTTAATTGCTGTGATGCTTCGACAAACTCAGTTTGATGTTTTGCATAATTTCTTAATTCATCTTCATTCATATGGTTAATTACTTCATCAAACATTCTAATACCTCCAATTCTTAAAGGTTTTTAACCAATCTTCATAACTCATCTTTTCAGAACCAAGTACAGTACACTCTGTTTCACAATATTTAGCCAAAGACTCGATTGTTTTAAATACAGGAGATATGGGCGAACCCTCTGATGTAGTTTCCCAAAGCTGATATCCATCACCTTTTGGTGGATCAAGTTCAAAATCTGGACAACCATAATCTTTGAATTTTAATCCCTTTAATCTGGCATACAACTTACAATCATCACAATTCCCGCCACATAAATGATGTAAATATCCGTACCATATCTTATTTATGGGCCAATCAAAATCTAATGGTACTCTTTTTAATTCCCTTCCCATCGTTTAGAACACCTCCTCAAGTTGCATAAGTTCTTCTTTGGTACATTCATTAGCGTCCTTTCTTCCTTTCGGAAAAATATACTCTGTTACTATCTTTCTATTCTGCATATTCATTCTTATTCTTTTTCTTGCGGCTAATCCGCTTTCATCCATATCTGTTGCAAGAATTATTTTTCTACATGGTAATTCTCTTAGCTGTTCTTCCTTTATGATAGCCTTCTGGAATATCGTCTGTAGTTTTCAAACGTATATTATTTATTCCATTTGTTACCCACATCCAAACACCTTTTTCTCCCTTATTATACGGCTCTTTTCCTTTCATAGGATTCTGCCATCCGCTTGCATATCTTTCTTTTAATAACTGTGATTTTAATTTTCGTGTTTCTTCTGATTGCTTTGTACCTACTAACTTTTGCCTTATCTTTTCTTTTGTTTCTTCTGTATGACAACCTGTAAAACCAGAACTTCCTTTCTTAAACATTCCATCATTTCTAAAATCTGGATGTTCTCTATGAAATTTTTTCTTTGCTTCACTTCTTGTTTTATCTCGTTCTGGTGTATGTAAATATCCTTCAATAAACCCATCGTCTAAATACTTTTGTAATTCAGATTGTTTCACATATTTTTCGATTTCACCATTATTTATAACAGTGCGTCCGGACATAGACATTTTCATTTTCTCCCGTCTATGTTCTTTTTCAGCATCAGTTAATCCAGAAAATGTATCTCCACCATCACCACCTTTAGAAATATTATATCCGATAAACATATTATCACTATGGTGTATGTGAATATAAATCTTTTCAAATCTATTTATATCAGAACGTGTTTCACACCATTTCAACAATTCAACTTTGAAATTCTCAATACCATATTTATCAAATGCTCTACGAATTAACTTACCGCTACCCTTATATTCTTTATCAAATACTTGTGATTTATGCTGACCTATATAAATCTTGCCGTTTATTAAATTTGTTGTCTTATAAATATACCCATACATACTAAAAAACTTCTCCTAACGCATAAAATTCTTCTCTTGTCATATCATTCATATCTTTAGCATGGTCTGGATATGTTCTATAATCTAACTGGGTGACGATTTTATTATTTATTTCCTTTCTCAACCTTATTCTTGCTTTTTTGCCGGCATCATCTTTATCAGTTGCCAATATAACTTTTCTACACGGAAGTTTCTTTATCTGTGCAATAGATAATTCATTACCCAAACCATTTAATGCTACTGCATATTTATTATAACACCAAATAGTTAAAGCGTCAAGCATACTTTCACAAATATAAACTTCATCTGGAAACTTCTCTAACCGACTTAACTCATACAATCCGTAAAGTGGTTTTTCTACTCCTTCCGGGTAATGAAAAAACTTATTTTTGACAGAACGTCTTGCAACAAATAGGCAATTACCATTAACATCCCTAACAGGAAAAGTGATGCAATCGGTATCACTATCATAACCAATATCAAATAATTCAATAACATCATCTGTTAATCCTCTTTTATACATATATGGATGTGTATATCTATATTTATCTAATTCTTCTTCCGTAACATACCTTGTACGATTATTATGGCTAACAGATTTATTATCACGGTAAAAATCAAGTGATACATCTTTTCTCTCCTCCACTTGTACTGTAGCAAAATTCTTTAATAACCACTGCCACCCAAATTTACCTACAATATCATCTGTGTACCCGAAACAATGAGATATTACTTCCTGTAAAGAATGCACTTCACCACAGGCAAAACAGTGAAAAATCCCATCCTCTTTTCGTATTCCGGCAGACGGTCTACGTTCTTGTCCACCGCTGTGGTATGGACATTGAACCATAACATGAGTTGATGTCGGCTTCATTTTTTGCAATAGCAAAACATTATTTGCAGATAATTGATTCCTTAATTCCATTAAAATGTCAATTAATTCTACACTAAACTGAACATCATTAATTATCATCACTAACCCCTATCGTTACACCGTGCATATATTCCGTGACTTCAAACTTTTTTGCTTCTGCATACCGACTATAATTGCCAACGATTTTGCCCTTATCCGTTGGGTACTCAACGGTGACTTCTTTGTCCATGTCAAAATCTAACAGGATGGTTATCAAATCTTTTACAGTCATTTTATTTTCCCTTTCATTCCCCAACTGTTCTAATATTCTTCTCACAGCGTGTGGTGCTGTGTATCCACAGAATGTATCCCACCGTAAATTATCTTCTGGAAACTCATTAATTGCCGCCTGTCTACTGATCAAGTTATCCATTCTGTCTCTCCCATTCTAATTTCTTCTGGCTTAACTTTGTCTGCTGTGTTCTTAAAGTAGCAAGTTTCTTTTTATATCTATCCGGGTAACAAAGGTGAATAAGTTCTTCGATCTGTCTAACATCAAAATCAATGCCACCATAATCTGCTCTCAACTCGGCGGACTCAAACAATCTGTCCATAAACAAATTAAACTTTGTATTTTCGGATTTGATCTGATTATAAGATCCTGTTGACAATAGCACTGTGTTTTCTTTCATTTCCATAATTTTCCTCCTGTATATTTCCATATACTAAATCCTATCTCCGGCATCTTCATGCTCCGTTCCTATACTAAGATACATTTCTTTCATCCACTCTTCATGTTCTTCCATCTCTACTTCAAGTTTTTTCAACTCTTCTATACCTAACTTCATCCTTCCACCTCTTTATGCGTTGACTCCTATCTTTATTTGCTCCTAAGCATCTACTTGAATATACTCGTATAAAATGTTTACCGGATTTCCACGCTTCTGTTGCTGATATTCTTTTTGAACACTCTGCATGGGCAAGAAAATAATCTAAATCCCATTTATCTTCAAAATTAAAAATCATGTCTTTATATTGAGCATAAGTAGTATGACTCCAAGCAAATCCCATTAGAACACATCCTCCTTATCTCCGCTAAACTGCTTTTTTACTTCCCGAACTTTTCTTTCGGTTCTTTGACGTGGTTCTGCATCATCGTAAGATGGTACAAAAACAAAATCCCCTGTATCAATATCCCACTTATAACTTAACTTTCCACCAACAGCACCGAACCGCTGTTTCTTAACTTGCATTTTTAAGATGCCATCTTTTGTCTGTCTAATTGCTATAACCTTACTAGCATTGTGAGATATCCCGTCACTATCCCGAATCGTTTCAAGAGCCGGTGTATCATCACTATCCTCTTCCTGCACACCGCTTCGATTTGCTTGTACTACAATAAGAATTGGAACTTTAACTTCCATTGACAATGCCATTAGATCTTCACTAATGTTTGTTAGTGTAGTTGTTTTATTATCACCCCTCCGGTATCTCTCATCTGTCATATATGTAATACCGTCTATAGCAACTAAATCCAATTTATACTGCTGTATCCAGTTCTTTAATTTTGTAACTGTAATCTTCCGATCAAAATCATTTGGTGTAGCAACCATAAAAGAGTTTTTAGTTTCTTTTAAATCTCTCAAATAGTCTGCATAAGCAGTTTCATCAACATCATCCTTTCCCCACATTAACCCACGATTGCTAAAATTCTTGTACAGGGTATCAAATCTGTACCCGATACTACTAGCACCCATCTCAGGACTTATATATCCAACGTTATATCCAATCTGCCACACATGAGTACACATCTTTTCAAGCACCCACGACTTTCCCTGATTAGTGCGGGCAAAGATAACAAACAACTCTTCTTCTCTCTGGATACCGTGAATTAAATCATCCAACTCTTCAAATCCACAAGTAAAAAACCAGTCTGTCTGATGCTCCTTGCGCTCCAAAAATTGTGTGTACCTATCCTCTGCGTCCGATATAATATTCACACCACCCAATCTATAATTTGGCTGTAAATCCTTTAACGCATGTACCATGTACTCTGCGGCCGCATTTGCATCTGTCTTTAACAGTTCTGCAACCTTCTGTACAACTGGGACTGACTTATAATAAAGATATTCCTCACGAATTGTATCAACAAGGTATCTGTCCGACTCTGTGACCTCTACCAAATCAATTTCTGGAAACTTCGACAAAAACGTTGCTTTATCAGGCACACCACCATACTCTTTGTTGTGCTGTAAAATAAACTGATATTCCTGCTCATATCCTACAAAATAATCTTCTGTAAGAAGATTATCTTCGATAATGGATAAATCTTTGGTTGATAAAACTTTTGACAAAATCTGGAGGCTTACCATTCTGCCCTCCTGTCTTTACCTTTAAATTCAATTCGTGTTGATGTGTTCCAAATTCTGCTCGCTAACCTATCACCAACGGCAAGTTCCAAAGCAGATTGACTTGTTATATTACCTGTATAAATGTTAGATAATCCACTTGACACCCGGCTGTCAATGATAATAAGTAACTGCTGCCGGTCAAAATCCGACAATTTTGTGCTTGCTATATCATCCCACACAACTAAATCTACGGTTTCCAACGTACTTTTCAACACTTCATGTGATTTACTAAAATCCTTCAGTGTGTTAAAAAGTGTTGGTACGTGTTGAAAATATCCCCTAACCCGAAAACCATTTCCTGCCCAAATGCTATCAAAATATTTCAGTAATAACTTTAAAGCCCAACTTGTCTTTCCATTTCCAGTGTATTCACTGTAGATATAAAGAGACTCTCCATTATCCACAAAATTCTGAATATCCAAACGAATTTTATCCAATTCCAAAAACGCTTTCAAGTCTCGATCTCCGTTTAAAGATGTCGGATACTGTTTTTTCTTTGGTATTCCACTCTCATCCATCAGATACTTCATCTCAGCGTATCTAATACAATTAATACAATTATCATAAGTACAAACATATTTATACCAACAATCTTCGTTTCTTAAAACCATACACGCTCACCCCGTGCGATCCTGTTCTCTCTTTCTTTCTCTATCTGCTGTTTTTCTTCATCTGTATATGTATCACACTTTACACCCTTTTCCCACGGCTTCTCTTTTACTGAATAATTTCTAACAAATTCGTTATCTGTCAGCTCATAAAAATGTTTCCAGCCTCTAATTGTACTTGTATTAACAATTTCCCAAGCTAATTTTACATCTAATTTGCCGTCTTTGATTGCCAACTGTTTTAACTCAGCTAACAAATGTGTCCACATACCATAATAAAATGATTTGCCTTCATCTCTTGCCATCTGTAAACGTAATTGTAAAAAATTTTCCAATTCACTTCTCAAATCTTTGTCAGATGTAAATGTTTGAATTGATGTAACACACTTTGTATACAGATTTTCCTTTTTAGATTTTTGTTTGCCAAACTCAAATTCTGTAGTAGTATCTTTAGATACTACTTTTTCTTTTTTACTAGTTGTTTGTTTACTAGTATTATTAAGTAAAGTTTCTTTACTACCCCCTCGTAAAGTTTCTTTACTACCCTCGTAAAGTTTCTTTACTACCTCAAGATTTACCCAATATACATTTGGATTAACAAAATCATCGAATCCTTCTTTATTCAAATACTGTTTATCCACAAGATTTTGAAGCGCCTTATCTACGGTTGGTAATGATATATTAAAAGTATTTGCTATGTATTTTCTACCGCCGTAGAATTTAGAAACTTCGTCTTGCGAGAATCCATAAATAAGAGCAAAAATTAAAAGTTCATTTCCCTTTAGTTCAAGTTCGTTACACATCCATCCGTGAATAATTACACTATTTGTCGATTTCATTAAAAGTCTCCCAATAAACAAATAAGTCTATACATTTACAGCCGCTACTCAGTAAATGTATAGACTTGTTAGCCTGTTCTCCGTATGAGGTATCTTTTGCAAGCACTGTAGCGGAGTGCAAGCTAACCTATTTGTTCTCTATCTATTACCAGTAGATAAAGAGTGTATTAATGTTCGAAAGGACTCAGAACTAATACTCTTTAATTTTACTATATACGCTCATTTGTGTCAACTATTTTTTACTAAAGGACTTTAAGATATCTTCGATTTGTGCATCTACTTCTGTATTGCATGTGTCCCAGAGTTTCTTTCTTTCCTCTTCTACTACATCATCCGGGTCAAGTGACCGCTCTTCACAGTATTCAACCGTGTAAAAAGAGTCTGCTACTTTTACGGATGCCCTACTCGTTGCCCGAATTGTCGTTATCGTCATTCCTACTCCTCCACATTGCATATCCAATCAATCCTGCACACAGGATAAATTCAACACCGACCGTTGCTAAGACACCGGCCCAAAATTCCGGTATGTACATCAATTTTCCTCCTTCTCTGCATCTTTTACTTTCGTCACTCTAAGCTGTACCACTTCTTTGGTTTCTTTCGCTCTATCCATTTCCAATAAAATCTCATCCGGAATTTTATTGTTATAGATAGCGTTTTCAAGCGCATCATAATCAATGTACTCTTTTGTTTTTACAATTTCTGATATACCGTACTGGTGGGCAATTTCAAGAAGCATTGCTTCATTCATTGTTTCTCGAACAGATACAGAATAGCTTGCCTTGTAACTACCGGCAGTATATTTCTGTACGGAAAAGTCTTTCATGATAGCTTTAATCTGAGCATTTTCTTTATCACAGATTTTCTTATAACTATCCAATTCATTTTTGTTTGCCGCATACTGCGGAATTAATTCATCAAGATCATTCAGTTTCATTCTTTTTCTCCTCCTTCTTCTTATAATACTTCTGAGTCACTGATCCCATAATTCCGTTTCGTCCTTGTGGAATTTTGTGCTTAAATTCTAGCAATTTCCAGATGTCTGACTCTCTCCAGTATCGAGTCTGTCTACTTCCCATCTGTATAAAATCCGGTAGCATTTTTGCATATTCGTTTCTTGGATTTTCTCGTTTAAACCAATACCAATTATTGATTGATTTCGAGGAACTACCAATAATAACAGCTACCTCTTCAATTTTTAACAACCTCTCCTCTGCCATACAATACACCTCCTATTCCATATAATCACATCCTTTGTACAGAGATTATTTGTTGTACTACAATGATTATACATGTAGTACAACAAACTGTCAATATGTCAACCAACAAGAAAATCAAGTAAATCTGCTTTGTTTACTGCAATCTTACCATCTACAAGTGCATCTGCCATCATTCCTTTTTTCTCTACAAGCTGATTAATACGTTCATCAATCGTATCTTTGCAAACAAGGGTGTAAATAGTAACATTCTCTTTGGTTCCTACACGGTGGCATCTATCCTCTGCCTGTTCTTTGTTTGCACGGTTCCACGGTTCATCCATGAAGATTTCAATTGTACCTGCGGTTAACGTAAGACCTGTACCCATAGCACCGATTGTACCTACAATTACATTACAAGTTTTATTTTTCTGGAATGTTTCTACCATTACCTGTCTTTCTGTATCATTCGTTTGTCCAGTAATTACAGCGGGGGAATATTTAATCAGTCTTGCACAAACGGCATCCGTCATCTGTGTCCAGTTGCTAAAGATAACAACCTTCTTTCCATTTTCTACAGCTTCCTCAACAAGTTCTTCCATTCTATCAAGTTTAGCGGACTCTTTAATCGTAGAAGAAAGAATACCTGTATAACCAGTTGCTTGACGCATACGAATAAGTTCAGCAAGAGGATTATTCGCCATCTTAATCTGGTCGATATTCATCTTAATCTCCGCTGTAACTTCATCATAAATCTGCTTCTGCTTCGGAGTCATTTCAACGTATTCTGTAATATGTGTTTTCTCCGGAAGATCAAGAACATCATTCTTTAATCTTCTAAGCATGATTTCATTAAGCTGTGCCTGAAGTTCATCGAGATACTTATATCCTACAACTTCATATCCACCGTATCCACCGAACATACCATAATGTTTCTTGAATGCGTAGAATGCGTGTTTTTCATATCCCAACCACTTCAGAATGATATACAGGTCAAACGGGTTATTCATAAGTGGTGTACCAGTCATTGCAATTCTACATTCTGGCTGAACTTTAAGAATACCTTTACCCTGCTGAGAAGTCGGGTTTTTACAGTTATGTGCAAGTATTCCTTCTGCGTAGTAATTATGGTTATCTTCAACTTCTATATCATAGGTAAGAAATGATATATCCTCTACTGTTCGTTTAGATATGAGTTTAGCCATTTTCTAAATTCTCCTTTATCAATCTGTTCATGTGTACATCATCATAACTTGTTAAATCTTCGGCTCTAACCCAGCCACGATTTTTGGTAAAGAATTTGTGTCCTTTTGTACACTTTATAGTTTTAATTCCATCATCAGTTTCAAACTGTAACTCTAACAACTGTTCTGCTACGATATTTTCGTGCCAATCTACAACTCGTTTCCACTCATTTTTTCCAGTAGTTTCATTATAAGATAATACTGAACAACTAAGTTGATCTTTAACGATGTCACCAATTTTCAATGTACCGATGTCTGTTGTTATCAATGTATCATAATCAAAACACTTATGTATTTCATCAATCGCCACAAGTCCAATCGTACCATCCTTACAAAGTTTCTGAAGTTCTTTTACAACTTCCTCATTTCTAAGTGTTTCAACATTAGTAATAAGGAAATACGGATTAATGTTGTCAATGTTCTGTAAGTCTTCTACTCTATCTGCTACTGAACCAACTGTGAGTTTTCCGGCTTTATATCTCTGTCCTAAAATCCATACTTCCTCATTACTATGGGTATGGATTTCATTTAACCAGTTCCATTTCAGTCCGTTGACTCCACAAACAATCAGACAGTGTTTATAACCCTTCTGCAATTTTTTTGCAACTGCAATATCAATGACCTGTTTTGTTTTGCCCAGACCCTGCTCATCACCGAGCAACCATCTATCATTGTTAAGCCCATATTCAAACCCTTCGATCTGATGCTGAAACGGAGTCGTTTTAAATTGAAATCCGGCCGGCATTTCCAATTTTTTCTTCTCTTCAAATGCTTTCCAGTTACCATAAATTTTAAAATTCTGCTGTGGAAGTGCATCGATGAGAGGTTTGAAATACTTAAACGGAAGTTCCCACTCTTTCTTTTCCTTATCCCAAAATCTAGACGGAAACTCTCTTATGGCTTTTATTATAGCTTCCTCATACGGAAAGGTCACATACAGTGACCAATCCCCGTTACATTTTTTAGCTATATCAACTCGAATATCAATCATGTGCATTTCTCCTTTCTGCTTATGTAAACAGTATACTACATGATTAATCTATTGTCAATACCTTTTTAAATAAAAAAGAGATACATCACTGCATCTCTTTAATCATTTGTTTGATTAACTGCCGTTCTTTCTCTGTGTCGGTACAACTAAATAGTGTCTGTAAAAATTCTTTTATCTCTTGACAGAGTTGATTCATATTTATATATACAGCATCTTCTGTGGTTTCATGTAACTGATATTTTCGTTTGGTGTCTATATAAGTTAGATATGTTGGAAGTATATCATTTAATTCTTTTGTGGTGCTATCGTAATTATTCGATCCTAATAGATGTGATTTTACATTGTATAGCGCTGATAAATTTCTTATGTTAGATAAGGAAGTTTCTCCATTTTCCAACTCATCGATTAAATCGTTAATTGTCGATATGTTTATCATAGCGTATAACCCCTTTACCACCGTTATATAGGGAGGGAATTAACCCTCCCTATATAATTTACTGTCTTTCCAGTTTGTCAACACACTGCTGTAATGTACGCCGTTCTTTTTCTGACGGAGCATCGTCCATCATATCTTCAAGTTTTCCGATCATGCGCTGTTTATCCATTGCACGACTGTATCCTCTATTACTGCTGTCACGACTCACATATCTGCCAGTTCTCTGATCACGTCCTCTACGATAAGAGTTGTCGTTAGACGCATCCATAGAACCATCGTAGCTTCCGTCATAACTTCCATCGTATGAACCATCGTAAGCACCGTCATACGCACCATCGTAAGCACCGTCATAAGAACGATTGTAAGAGTTGTCTCGACTATTACCACGTCCGGTTCCCCTTACACCACGTCTGGTACTGTTGCCACCATCCTGTGACTGCAATTCATGCATAGAACGATTTTCCATATCCTGATTCCAAATCGGCCCATATGAATTACCGGTATTCGACATATCCATACTACCACCGTACATAAACCACGGATAGTGAGTAGACTGTCCATCATTAGAACCGTTCGTATCATAAGAGCCTCTGCGGTTACTCATGTTGTAACTGTTCATAGACTGTCCACCACGCTGTGACTGACCACCTTGACCCTGTTTCTGCTGTTCTTCTGCTTTCTTCATAGCTTCTTTTGTTTCGAAGTCTAAACAGATTGCAGATGCTTTATACAGATTATCAAGTTCCTGCGGAGTTATGTCTCCTTTTTTAACGATCTTTTTAATCTGATCTTCCAGAATCTCCTTAACCGCTTCATAATTCTTTTCCACTTGACATACCTCCTTTCTTTAAGCTATTCTACTGATTACCAGATTTGCGTTCTGGACATCAATCACTGGCGCCGGTGTCACGGTCGGATCAGTTGTTGCGGCTACATGTTCTACAGCTAAAGAGAAGCAACAACCCTTCGGAACTTTAATGATGGCAGTGCTTGTCACATTGCCGTATTCATCTACTGCCGCAGGTGTATAGATTGCTCTCGATGTGACTTTAGGTTCACCGTTAATAGTGATTGCCACAGCTATCGGAGTAACAGTGCCACCCTCTGGGATGGCAATGTTACCATTGAATGTTACCTGATAGGTAGCAAAACACTGATTACAGGTGATACCACGGAGAATAAAAATTCCAGTTTCGTCCTCGTGGTATACCCAACCACGATTACAAGGAATAGAAGCACTGAACAGGATAGGTGCATTGAGGGCAACTTCCTGTATTGGATTTGCTAAATATTCTGCCGCCATATCGTCACCTCCATCAGATCAGACCGTTGTTACCACCACATCCGCACCCGCAGTTGTTATTGCAAGTAAAGATGGGTGTTCTGCCGTATACCGGAGTGGACGGAACCGGGCAAGAATTGAGTCTGTTATACAGAGCATCGACCTCGTTTGCGAAACCGTTCTGGATAAGTGCGTTCTGAGCAGACTGAGAAGCTGCCAGATTTGCCATGTTAAGCTGAGTCTGAAGTTCAGAAATCCTATCATTCTTCGCTTCAACCTGTGCTTTAACACCGTCCAGTTCAAGCTGGCACAATTTATCCAGAATAGCCTGAGTACCACGTGTCTGGCTATCAATTATGTCTCTTGTATTCTGGTAAGCCGCAGTTCTGTCGGCGCAGTTTTCCGTAGCTACCGTGTACTTGAGATCAGCTAAACCAAGTCTGTTCTCACAGCAACAATCGGCAAACTGAGAACCGATGTTGTTGAATCCTTGCATCATAGCTGTCTGGGCATTGAATGCCTGATTCATATTTGCCATCTGACGGGCATTTGCCGCTGTTTCAGCATTAGCGAATCCACTATTAACTGTTGCATTAACTCCTGCGAAACCATTGCATAAGGACTGTTGCACATCTGCACAGCATCCACACAGTTGAGTAGATAATCCAGAAATACCAGACTGTAAACCGGAAATCCCACTCATTACAGCTTGCTGATCAAAACCACGCTGAACATCTGCATTGGTAGTATTGCTCATGATGTAAGGCATAGCACCTCCACCACCATAGCCACCGCCGAAACCATTGCCCCAACCGCCGAGAGCAAACAGGAACAGAAGAATAATCCACCAACCGTTATCGCCGCCCCAGCCACCAAAGCCAGAACCACCACCATACATAGGTGCTACAGGCATAACCATATCGTTACCTCCATTTCCACCTTCTGTTAAAGACATAACTTTAACTCCTTTCGTTTTTTATTTATACCTAACCTTGCGCAATGGTATTAGTATCTCACTGATTGTGTGTTAACATGTTCTGTATCTGAGTTGCCATCTGTGAAAGCTGATTATACTGATTTTGAGACATTTTACCCGTATTAAGTAACTGTTGTACTTGTTGTTTTGGATCACCTTGAAATGACTGCTTAAATTGATTAAGTTTCTGGATCATGTTCTGCATATTACCAAATGGGCCGGGCAATTTAGGATTTCCGCCCAATGCGTTGAATAAAGAATTAGCCATCAATAATCACCTCTTCTTTCTTAGCAGAAATCAATTCATTCAGTTTTTTATTAAACTCTTCCCGTGTAACAAATTGAGATGTATCAATGTCCGAGTGCTGTGCTACTTGCGGTTGAGTTTGCTGAGTTGTTCGTTCCTTATAATCAAAAATTCTTAACGGCATCGGCATACCGCTATTGTCAGAAGATTTGATGTAGAAAGTATTTGACTCACTATCCATGAGCATTACACTTTTACCGGGTGCGACTGCCCATGACTTTGCTCCTGCTTCACCCTGTACCCATAAAATCCCATTATCATTTACGGGTTGTTGCATCATTTGAGGTTGCTGTTGAGTCATCTGTGGTTGAAATGACGAAGCTACATACTGCGGATACATCTGCTGATAAGTCATAGGAAAACCATTATTATATGCCATTATTCTTTCCTCCAATAGTAAATTGGTATCTCGTTACCACTATCCCATGTATCAAAATAATCACCGTTTGCAACTGCTACTACATGTGTCCCGGTTGCTAAAATACCTGTTAATTCTGGATTATCTCTTACAAACTGAGAAACGGTATAACAGTTTGGACACGTATCTGGTATCACATATCGTTTAAAACCATGCTCTGCTAAATATGTACCCCACACGTCATTTGATGATGGCATATCATGCATGGTAAATCCCTGTAACATCACATCCAGATAAGTATCTTCCCACGGCATACCCACTGTTTTAGAAATTGCTCTTATCACACAATCTCCTACCAGTTTTCGCCGGGGATTTGGATTGAAATTTACGAACCCTATGTCTACCACCTTCTTTCCGATTTTCGGACAATAAAACAAAGGCACAGATTGGTGAACACTGCTTGTTTTGCATCACTTGATTTAATGCCAAACCAATGTCTTTCATATCTGCACCTCCGTTTTTTGTTTTATTGTAAACAAAAAAGACACCGTACATTTGTACGATGTCTTTACGAATTTTATACAGTTTTTATTTAAGGTATGGTAGAACTCTGATTATTTTGTTTCTTACTCGTTTCGCCAATTTAGATACTTGTGCTTCTGATACATGCAATTCCATAGCAATAAAAACATTAGATTTATGTTTAGCCCGTAAATTGAAATACGCCAATTCATCGTCAGAAAAGTTGCACTGTTCTCTGAATATTTTCAATTCTGGGACAGTAAAATCATAAAGCTGTGGGATTTGCATTTACATTCGCCTTCAATTCGTCTACCCGTTTCCACATGGTTGCAACGGATGCTTCAACTTTAATCAATCTATCATGATCTTCTTTCTGGTCATTTTTTAATCCGGCAATTTCAGTCTTTATATCAGCAATTCCAGACCCGATATTTTCCAGTTTAACAATGACCGTTGTCAGTTCCGTTGTGTTTTCCTTATTGCTTTTGCTCATAAAAGAGTAAAGTGCTAACAATAGTGATACAAAAGATATGGCGATTGGTGCGTATTCCATTTTACAGTCTCCTTTTTAATCTGATCCTTTTACTTTATCTGCAAAATTACTTAAAGTATTTCCAATAAGTAAAACGGATATTCCTAAAATTATTGGTGATGCTATTACTATTATTAATGCTATGATATCATATCTATTCATTATGTTGCCCTCACTTTTGACCGATAATTTGTGCTATTGTTTGTTTAATTTTATCAAATCCAAGCATGGCTGACAACCAAGACATGATGACAAGAACTACAATTTGTACCCAAACTTTCGTATCTAATGTGACATCGTGCATAATAATATGTACCGCACATACTGCTCCTGCTACAACAATAGATACAATCGCCGCTAAGATATTGGAACTAAACTTAAACTTGTCTCCAATCATCTTCTTGATTGCTTCCGTCACCAAACCTGTCAGTGTTGCGGCTGCTGCCAGTAAAACCATCATCTGATCCATTGCTATACCTCTCTTTCGTATTTTTTATCCATGCCATAAATCCAAATTCACCTAAACATGCGCCGAACACCGCTGTAATCAACACATCCGGTACTCCACCTACATGCCAGTATGTAATTATCATACTGATTGTGAAAAGTGTAAGAATTACAGCAATTACTTTCAGCACAATGTCCATTGTACGTTTTTCTTTTTTCATGACTGTGACTCCTCAACTACTGCATGATTAAATGCTTTTCCTTCTAATGCAAATCCTTGGTTATCCATCAAGACTGCGGCGTGTACCGACACTGTGCTAATTGCCGCCGCCGACAAAACCGCATAATATTTATGTTGCGCTTCTGCCAGTGTGTCATGATCTGTTACAATGTTTGCTACCTTTCCATCTGTTCCCGTCTGCAATTCTATTACTATGTATTTCATATATTACCCTCCTTATTGTGCAAGTGGTGCATATAGTGACCCGTTGAGAAAATAAAAAGTTCCACTTTCTGATCCAAGAAGATCGCCGTTGGCGTTGAGATTCCCTGTTCCCGCTTGAAAAGCTGCGGCATAGCATCTACCTGTACTTGCTTGCATCATAAATATATCTTGTGGCGATGACACCGTAACCCCCGAAAAGTTGCACAGGTTCCCACCATTAGATATGGTCGCATAAACCCTCAAAACCATGTTAATCATGATGAAATTACCAAGGCGATAGCAGTTATTTCGATACAGCGAAACGTTGGCTGCCATCGTTGGAACAACCCTATCTGCATATGCGGGATGCAGCTCGTCCTCTAAGATTTTGCCCTGGTATGCATCCAACACTGCGCTTCCGGCGGAAGCCGTTGTCAGGTCATTCGCCACACTTTTGCTTGCAGCATCTCCGAGTGTTGGCCTGTTTGACAGGTCGCTGTAACTCCCAGAAAACGCTACGGTCTTAAGATCTGCAAACCATTTTGAAATCTTACCCCAAATCGTTTTGATCGACTCGCCGCTTGTGAGATTTGTGCGTGAAGACGCTTGTGTGAAAGTTGTTACATCTTCATTCAATTTAGCTTCTGTTACTGCACCCGTATCTATTTTATTTGTAGTAACAGCACCGTCATTTATCTTTGATGTAATTACAGCGTATGTTGCAAGTTTAGCAGATGAAATTGACCCGTCTTCAACTGTTGCTCGCCACTCTGGATGCTCGTCTAAAGCATCATTCACCGCACTTGTTACATATTGTTGGAACTCTGGATCATCTTCCAACGCCTGCTGAATACTTGCGGCCATTTCTTCATAAGTGGACAGTCTTTGTACATCACCGGAAGCAAAACAAATATATACTCCTTTTCCCGTGCTTGTAGTAGAGTCCCCACTTAAAACTACCGCAAATTCTCCGGGTATCATTTTGCCAGTATCAAAATCAGCAAATATACCCCTCCTCATTTGTATTGCCATATTGCTATCTCCTTACTCAAACGCATCAACGAATGCCTGTGCGATCTCCTCGACTGCTTCCACAGCTGTTTTCTGTGCGCTGCCGGTAACTACCCTGTCGATTCTCTTGTTGTCCGTGATAATTCTCCCTGTAGCATCGTCTATCTCTGAGTACACAATGCTCATTCTTTTCCCTACCGCATCGTTCCATACGGTTGTGGCTGTGACTACCTTCATGCCGATATTCTCCTTTCTTGTTCAATCTCAGTGATATGGTTTATCGCATCCGCGCCATAGTCGCGAGTCTCCGGGTCTGCCGTCTGTTTGAAGATGTCCAGCCTCCGCTGATCCAGGTCGAACTGTTTCGCCTTCAGTTCCCAGCCAAACCGCAATCCCGGTTCTCCGTTTACGGTAAAGAATGCCCCGTTCCTTTCGGACACATAGCATTCGCCGATGCCGTATTTCTGTAAGAACACCTGATACCCGTCAGCAGAGATCGTTTCCGCGAAGACGGGATCGATGTAAATTCTTGTTTCTCCGTTCTCCCCGATTTCGCCCTCTCCGACATCTCCGAACATTGGAGCGGACGTTTCATAACAGTACATGAGCCGCTTGCTGTAGTCAGGTGTCTTGACGATTCGGTTCTTCTCGCCATTTGTGTATATACCCGTTCTGTCAGCGAGGAATGTTGTCTCTTGGAGTTCGCCTACGCCGTTGTCGTATGTAGTCAACATCATGTTTGCGGCGATGAATGTCCTATATGCCCCGTTGGCTGTTTCGAGATACACGCCGCATGTCGGATCTACAACTGCCGCATTTACCTCATTGGTTGTAAGCTGAATGTATCCGTCACGCATAACGGCCTTCTGGGACCACGAAGACGCACACGATACTCCCGCCCCTCCGACGTATACACCCGGAGAGTTGGAATCCACTCCGCTGTGAGACTTCGTATACAGGCTGTCGCCCGCAATCGTGAAACTGGCAATCTCGCCAGATTCCGAATATATAGAGCCCTCGAACGAACCTGCGGATGCGTGAATGCCAGTATTATCCCAATATCCAATAGTTTGTCCAGAAGCGTTTTTAATTGTTAACTTACCACTGGTATTATTTTGACCTCCTAAAACAATATTCGTACCTATTGCCCAATCAAATGCTATACCTAAAGCACTAATTCTTTTAGCAATAATAGAACCATCTGCTGTAATACCTGTATTCCATACAGTAGCACTAGGATTAGAGCCCTTATAATCTGTGGTAACAGATATAACCTTGTCACTCATTCTCCAAACAATTTTGGATGAGGCTAATTGTTGTTGGTCGTGGAGATAGTAAATCGTTCCGGTGGAATCCGTTTGTCTTGTACAATACAATCCTGCGGAAGTTGCTATAGCTTGTTCCAAACTTTCTATGGCTTGATCTATAGCGGACGTTTCTTTGTTTAGTAACTTCCTAGCTTCTACATAACTCTTTGTTGAAGATGAATATTTTGTAACACTGTTTCTGGACGGGGTAGACGCTCCACAAACTACAGTCTGTAATCCATCAGCAGAGAATGTCATACGAGTAACCAGTATTGGATACATATTTTGTTTACGGTCTATAACAACTGCTACATCACCGGCTTCTATTGATGGATCACCACGATGTGTAACATTAAGTTTTCTGAACCGCAATCCAATTAACGCTGTACCTAACCAGTTAAGAATTGTGTTAACATTGGAAGATGTGATGAATGGATTTTCATCTAATTCCAAAACATATCCAGATGTACCGACCAAATCGGATTGTGTTATGTTGCCCTCTTCATCTTTTAAATTCGCAATTACACCCGTGATAACTACATCATCGACACTCATTGTTTGAGAATTTAATCCCCAAATAAAATGAATGTCCTCATAATCAGCAAATGTGCCACTGTCTATTACATCACCAACACTCCACGGATTAAAGGAACCACCATCCGCAGTATCACCGCTCTGATAAGACGTTGCATTGTTTATTAACCAACCTGTATCGGATCTGTGAGCGTACATAACACCAACAGCAGGCGTAAATGCCGTAGATACACCGTTTTCAACAATACTACTTGTTCCCAGATAGGAACTTATAGACGGAACCTGTATAACATTAATATAAACATAACCGTCACTCACTAAGAAAATTTCATACTGGATCACAGTGGTAGAAGAAGACGATGTGCGTGTGTTACCGCTAAAATAAATTTTGATTGCCGACCAGTCATCCTTTGCTATCAGCTGATAACGAATGTTGCCAGATCTTCCATTTCTCGTAAATATATTAATGTCCCTAATGGTCGTATGTCCGTGATCAGTCGGTTCTTCATTGCCAAAATAAATACAACTGTCAGAATCTATAAATATCTTCTCGCTTACTACGCCATTCCATTCAAATTCGATCTCATTTTCTATGCTAAACCACGCATCATCCACATTCGAATTTGGCAGAAGTGTCATCCCAGTCGTTGTGTTAAGATACGGCCTTACCCTGTCTACACCGGATCGACCACCATCAAAATAACCACCGTCAAGACCTTCGTGAAGTTCATCCAATGCGGTTGTATCAAACCACTTTAATTCCAACTCACCGGCAGGATTACATTTTACATAGCATCCCGCTACCGTTGCTACATAAGACAGCACTTCCCGGAACGTAGTGGAGTCTTTATCTGGAGCATTTGCGGCAGAAAGTTGATATGTTCTGTGCGGAAAAGTTAAAGAAGAATTTGCAAGCGCAACACCGCACTTACTACACGCATCCTGTACGATAGACAGTAATGTTGGGCTACTGGCATAATTTATGGAACTACTAGAATACGGTCTATCAAATTGTGCCATGTTATCCAAAAGAGTAAGTCGGATTGTAGCACCGTTATATTCTGCTTCATCTACCGTATAAACACCGATTGCAAGATTAGTTGTTCGACTTTCGGAAAGTTGTAAGACAAGATTAATTGTGACTTTTGCATTTGCAAAGTCGTACATGGAAAAGTCATCATCAATGTTGTTAAGAATTAACGTAGCAGAACCAATAACTACTCCACCCAAAGCTGTAAAACTGTCATCTTCAGACACAGCTTCTTCGTAAGAAAATCCACCAGTCCAGATTTGATTATTTGTGACACCACTTAATAATGTACCGTCCTCAAACTCAAAATCAGACGATACTATATAATGTGCTTCGTCATCATAAATTTTATTTCTAAATTCTACTGGTATTGTTTTCATAACTGCCTCAAATCCTGATGAACTGGAGAGTAATATCTCTCCACGTGTTCGTTTGGTTATTTAAGTTATTAGCCTTGCCACTTCTCTTACCAACATAAAAATCGTTGATTAAAATCTGCTCTGGAAATCTAGGATCAACATATGTCAATTTAATCTTTGTTTTCCCATTTACAAGATTTAACAATGCCGCTGTTTCTGCCCATCCCAACTTTTTCCATGTACATGTGTAATAGTCTTTGACATCGATTACATCTTTATGCATTACGCCATCCAGTGTTCTTCCTGACCGCTCAGATGATAAATCTTCGATATCAAATCCATACTCAGATGGGGTAGGTATAGCTACCCCATTGATTTTAAAAGGTTGTGAAATCATATTTTCACCTCTTACTTAATTTTACTATAACGTCTATCTAAAATCAAGTTTCCATTGTTTACATGGCGAGCCAGTTGTTCATCGCCAACATACCAACCGAGGTTCATATACTCATTAAACATTTCTACCAGTAGGGGTCGTAAATCTTCCACAGTTAATTGATTAGCTGTAAGATTTTCCAGAAGTCCCTTTACACTAGAAACATCTTCCGAAGATGCACCATAAGCGGTTGCATATGCCGGTACTACCTTACCTTGTGCAACTGCCGGTACAGATGCGCTAATATTTCCAAGTCCTGCAAATACAGAAGCCATGCTATCAAACTTAGAAATAATCGTATCCGAAAACTGTGTAAGAACATCATCCAGTTTATCAATCCAATCATTGATGGATGTATCGAGCGCAACTGTGGGACTGTTCTTTTCGGCTTCATCTACCATTGCATCTGTCATATCTGTAACAGCATTTACAGCATTGTCCTGATTATCTGCAATGCCTTCGCCCATACCTTCTGTGATCATCTCACCGACATAAGCAAACTTACGTGATGGAGAATGAATACCTAATGCACGGCAAGCGGAATTGTACATTCGAACAGCGGTATTCCACGCTAAAACTTCCAACCAAGACGAATGGGCAAATAACCCATTGTAAATACCAACAGCAATGTTATAGCCAACATTCCACCAATTTAATTTATTGGCTGAGTTGTACATTGATGCTATAACACCGTTACTTGCAGACTCTGCTTTACCTTTGTTATTGGTAATACCAGTTGATAAGGAGTCCATTAAATCTCGTCCAAGATTTGTAAACTGTGTCTTTGTCCGTTCTATAGTAGACATCATTTCAGATATAATAGTCTGTACTAGAGTTACAAGTTTTGACTTTTGTTGTTCAAGTCCAATGAATAATCCTTGAGCCAAATATCCTCCAAGTTTTTGTGTAACTCTGGACGGAGAATGCATTTGTCCCTCTTCTTCCATACCATCTATTGATGCACTGACAATTTTCTCACCGGCTTTTTTTGACTCTCCAGTTTTGGATTCCAAAGTTTTTGTATATCCATCACCGATGTTTGTCGCACCCGTTTTTGCATTTTCTTCACCTGTCTTCGCAATTTCCATGATTGATTGTGCTACTTTACCAAACTCTTTTCGTGTATTTGCATCAGCAGTTATTCCTGCTGTAGCTATAGCAGTTGCAAGTTCCTGTGAAGATATGCCAGTTTTTTCAAACGCCTTTTGAACTTTTGCCATGTTCTTTTCAGTTGGATTTGCATCATATTCGTTTAACGTTTTTTGAAGTTCTTGCGTTTGTTCATCTGACAGTGAACCACTATCTCCTAGTGCCTTAATTGCACCAGACATAAGAGCAAGTTTTAATCCGGTTGTCCAACTCACGTTGTCAAATAGTCCAAACACATCCTGTAAATCAGATGTTTGTTGACTTGATGTATCCGCACTATTACCCATCTGCTGAATGTAAGATGTTAAGACACCCAAATCATCCGATGTAAATGCTCCAGAATCAATCATAGATTGTAAAGCAGATTTTAATGAGTCAGAACTAATCCCGGCTTTATTTAAACTACCCTCAACCTGTCCCATAGTTTCTATAAATTTTTTACCATCATTAGAAGCTACCTGTGAAATCGGATTAAGTAATCCTAATAACTCCACATATGTTATTCCTGCTTCATCTGCTGTACTAGATAACGCATCCCCTAATCCATACCAAATATCAGTTGTATTAATATATGTATCTTGAGATTCGCTTATTTTTTTGTCGTTTGCTTCCCAAACAGCAATAAATGCCCCTAACCCGGCTACGGTTTTTCCAAGTGCCATAGCTAATCCACCAACAGCACCTCCACCACCGCCAACTAAAGCAGTAGTAGCATTCTTAGCCGGTAAAACAAGTTTTTCAAGATTTGTAGCAAATGTAGCAATTAAATTAACAGCGGAACTAACTAAGTTAAACGCAAGTAAACTTCCCGCACAAATACCTAATGCGGTTCCAATCGCTTCTAATACGTCTGGTGGCACTGTTCGTATTGCGTCTGCTATCTTTTGTAATGCCGGGCCGAGAGCCACAAGAAAATCTGTTCCAATATCAACTAGTGCTTCAAATACAGCAATAAATCCGACACCAAACCCCTCTATTGCAGGAGCAAGTGCATCTACTACTGCTTTAACACCATCCGCTATGGTCTGAAAATCTATAAGACTAGCGGCTCTATTAATAGAACTTTGCAATTTATCAATCGCAGTTGTAAAAGGACTTTCAATATTATCAGTGTTAAATATTCCCTTGAAAGTTTCAATGGCGGCATTAATAGCTGACCAAACTACCTCGCCTATATTATTAAGAAGTGTTGCCCACGGAATATCTTTTATAAGCTGTGATAACTTAGCACCAAAATCATACCAATGAACTTCGGATAAAAATGATATAAGTGTATCATGAAAACCGTGTATGAATGTCAATATTCCTGCGGCTAATCTTTGCGGACTAAATCTCTGTAAAAAGCTGTTCAATCCAGTCGCAAGTGATACACCAAACTGTCCCCAATTAAATTTTTCACCAAAAGTAGCTAAAACTGTGAAAGCCGTTTCCAGTGTTGTATACAGCGTGTCACCGAGTACAGCAAAATTCTCTGGTGTGAGTAACGAGTTAAGAAATAATGCTAAACTAGACCCAAAATTAGCCGCCGCAGAAAATATTGATTGGCGTAATGACTCTGACCCAAACAGTGATCTAAACGCCTCGCCTATTCCCATACCCAGTTCAAGTACAGTACGTTTAATAAGAGGCCAGTCTAAATTGTCCAATGCCCCAATAACTAAATCCGATATCGCCTTCCCTAAATTTGACCACTCAAAATTTGATATAAATGACTCCACAAATGTAAATGCGGAATTGATTGCCTGTGCAATAGTTGTACCTATAGAAGAAAACAATCCGGGAGTGGATAAAAATCCATTGAAAAACGTAGCTATACTTTTTGCAATGAGATATAACTTATCCTTAATATCTTGCCATGGTATGTTATCAAGGGCAGTTTTTAACTTTTCCCCTAACATTCTTCCGATGTCTGTGAAATCTGCTTTCGCCCATGCCGCTTTAAAGTCAGCGGCAAATTTACTTATAGCATCACCGATTGGAACCGTTGAAAAAGCAGACACTGGAGTAGTTGTCGTAGCCGGTGATGTGGATGTATCTTCATCATTACGGTCATGTAAAATTACAAGATCATCAAAATGGGTGATTTCCCTATTTAATTCCTTCTGTGCTTTTGTTTGTTGTTTAGTAGCACTCGTTTGTTTTTTAGTGTTAGCAGTTGACCCCGCTACAGAAGATGCATAGTCTTTTTGTACTGAACCGGCACTAACATATTCTTTTCCTGTCAGTGCCGCTATAAATTGTCCAATTTTGGCAACCGCTTCCGCCATTAAATTTATAAACGTTGTCACAGCAGGAGCAACCGTTTCAATTATTGGGGCAAACGCCGATGCAAAAGAATTGCGCAATAAATTCAACGATGTCATTATACTTGACATGGCATCATTGAATGGTTGGTTTACCTGTGCTAATTCTTCAAATCCCTTAAATAATGCCGTTCTTAACTTACGAATTAAGGCATAAACAGACCTTACGCCAAAACCAATACGGATAGCATTTTTTAATCCTTTAGAGATAGTTTTTTGTAGATTTCCAATCTGTTTGCTTATACCTGACGAGTCTAGTCCGGCTTTTAAAATGATATCACCATCTACAGGCATGATTAACCTCCTGTATTTGTGTTCCACATATCCTTTACTAAATTATCCAGTTCATTTTGCTCAACCGTTTTACTGTTCCATGTAAAGTATTGTGGATTATTTAATTTATATTGTCGTTCGTGCTTTTCTAATTTTTTACCCCGCACCATTTTATCACGAATGCTTATAATGGTAGAAATTGGAGACTCACCGATAGCTGTAAAGTATCCCATGAACGTCCACCAGTGAATATACTTTTCAGCACGAATTTCTTTGTCTGCCACCTTATTTATAGCAGAACAGATTAGTTGTTCATCTTGTACCCAATCAATCAATTTTGGGCTAGGTCTATCATTTACAGAGTCACTACCGCAATTAAAAAAATTGTACATCTCTTTAACTAGAGACTCCAATAGTTCATCTGTAATAGTCAGGTTTAGGAAATCTGGATAAAAAATGATGAGGGCTGCGAGTAATCTCTCCCGAGCCGTCAGTTCCGCATCTCCTAATGCTTGGAAACAATCTAGGATCACTCTATAGTCCCCATCATTTCTAATTCCATATTCCACACCATTAATTTTAACTGATGTTGGAATTGTATACATGATTTATCCTATATATTTAGATGTATGCTTTTTAACCCTCGCTGAAATCTGGTTCAGTTCTGTAGAAACATCTGTTTCATACAGATTGGAAAGAAGTTCTATGATATGTTCGAACCGGAATTTGCCATTAATCGGATCGTACATTGACCCATGCGGTGCGCAAACTTCAGACACGTTAGAGTCAAAAATGTAATCCACAAGTTCTCTCATCCTTGTATCTGCCTCTGTCAACGCATTAATCAGTTGTGCAGTAGCTTCATCCGTGATAAGATCATAGTTCTCTTCATCCACTTCGATTTCTGGAATTTGCTTAAAAGCATTATTTGCGAGAGAAACGAGTTGTGGATATGCTTCTTTCAATCTTGCCAGAATATTTAAGTCGGATGTATTCAACTCCAATATTCTGTTATCATCGTGGTCAATCCTAATTCGTTTCCTGCGTATAACATCTAAACTGAGATCCTGTATACCATCTGGACTAGATTTTGTCTTTCCCATTAATAGTTCCTCCTTGTAAAGTAGTTAATTATTAATCCGGTGTGAACTCAAAATCATCGGACAGCTTATCAACTGTACCAGTAGTAATCTTATTACTGAAATACACACTGATCGGGAAGTTTACGTTTGCATCGCCACCAATGCTATTGTAAGTGATTGTACAACCTTCGTGTTTCTCTGTTGCATAGCCGTTTGTAGAATCGCCAACAAATGCTGTAATGATGTACAGTGTAAACTGGCTCAGTTCAGACAGAGCATTTCTACGTCTGATATCATTCAGCTTTGCACCGAGTTTGGAACCACCAAGGACAAGATACGGATCAAAGTCCTGTTGCGGCTGAGTTCTGTTAAGGTCGGTATAGTTGATACCAAGAATATCTGTAGTAGTCTCAATGTCCGGGTTGTAATCAATGCTAGAGTCCTCAGTACGAGTACCAAGAATTTCTCTCTGCGTAGTGCTAGTGCCAGTTCCACTTTCTGTCCACTCTGCTACTGTAATTAAAAGTTTTCTTTCGGCTCTCTGACCAGTTGCAAGATTAAATTGCTGAACTGCCATCGTAATTACCTCCACACTTTCTTGCTGATATCCAAATAAGGAATTTCTATTGTGATACTGTATATAGCTAACGGAGGAGACACTTGATCATCAATCCCATCAAAACTAGGGTTGTCTGTCAAAGTGTCTATATCATCAATGATACAATCTGCTCCGAAGTCCGGGTAGTTGTGTAACTCTTTCTGTTCTTTTATCCAATCTATCAATGCTTGAATGTCAGACATATCTGACATATTCTCATTGGGATACCCACCAACTTTAACAACCGCAATATCTGCCGCAGATTTGTATAAGATAATCGTAAATGAATAAATCTTTAGCACGCTTCCGTCAACATATCGTCTACTTGCATATCTATCACTAACCTGTGTGATAAATTGGTTTGTATCATCCTCAACATTGATAAAATTGAAGTACAGAGGACTGTTTTGAATTGTTGGGCATTGGATTATATAGTCTACAACTGCCTGATTTTTATCTACACTCATGTATTTAGCCCTCGTTCCTTACACTCGCGCTTCAAATATCGTGTTATTTCAATATTTGCCTTTGCTTTCCAACGCCTATCCTTATTAAATAATCTGTCCCAATGATGTCCTGTACCCGGTGTGGTGTATCCAAACGGCCATCCCATCCACTCATTTGCAGGATCATACGGTTGTGTTTTTCTTCCCGTTGGATGTTTTTTTACTCCAGGTTTGGAATACCAACCAACTATTCTGCCGCCTCTTATAATAGGATAGTTTTTACCATAAATTTCACCTTCGTATTGATAAATTCCATAGGCTAATCCGTGTCCCCAAGAAATAGACTCGTATGTAGCAACTGCCGATCTTCTCAATGCGCCGTGATGTTTTGGAACAAAATGATTTATATAGTCTTTAAGTATCTCATTGGCTTGTTTTTGAACACGTTTATCATTCAACATCTTCAATAATTTTTGCTGTTTAGTCGTTTTAAATTCCGAAACATCTATATCAATAACAGATGTGAATGATGTAGCCATATTCAAATACCTTTCACATAATAATGTTCGTTACCACGTCCACCTCCGGTATTATCTGCCCATTCTTGTATTTCCAAACAACCTTGCAATGCTTTATATTTTTTCTTTAAATCAGTTGATCGTTTACCAGAAACATATTCATTAATCTCATCCGTAACTTCTCCCCTTACGATGATATCACCCTGACTTAAAGTAAAGTATTGAGACATTTTATCATTTGGAATTGCAATCCAATCTGCTTTCTCTCTAAAGAAATCATCTTTTCGAATACGACAAATAATATCTTTGGTTTCTAATACAGTATTGCCGACAACAACCTTATCACCTGTATACTTCCAGAATGCTCCATCAATAGTGTGGCGATACCAAGTAACTAGATTAGTCAGCTTGTCTTCATACCGATTATATACAGTTATTGTGGTATTCCACCATTGCGGATAATTATTCATTTGGATATAGACCCCTGTATAACAGATTTTGACCAAGTGAATTATAGATTCCTGTTAGATACATTCTAACCGTAGTCTGTAATTCAGTTCCCATAGCATCCACAGCTTCTTTCGCAGATAGTGTATTATAAGTGGTAGATACACCATCATTTGATTCACTTGCAATACCGGCTCTTACACTGGTATTAGATTCTGATGGTGTTGCATCCACAATCATTGCTTGTTGCTTTTCGGCAATCAATGATATCAATTTATACATACATCGTGTAACTGCTTCGGAATACTCAGTTTCTCTATGTAGCCGGTTAAATGTCCACCAGTCTATTACGGCTCTTGCTTCAAACTCCAGTTGGTTAAAGGTGGTTTCATCTAATGTGCCACCATATTCCTCATACTGATCATATGTCAGATACATTATAATCCACCACCTTTATCCTAAATATTAGCCAAGAGAGATAATTCTGGCAATCGGAATAGCTTTGATGTCGATGTACTGCTTATTGGAAGCACCACCCGTATTAACCAGTTCCCAGTTTGCTCCGTTTGCAAGTTCTGCATTAGTCGGAGACAGTGTAGCCATAACAGCTTTGGTAAAGCTAATACCATAAGGCGCCCAACATTTTCTCTGTCTGTTATACAGAGTATCCTGACCACCGTTGGTCTTCGGATCACGGCTCATTTCTGCCGGAACCTTCGCACCGCAGTTGGTGTACTCAATAGAACCATCACCAAGTACAAATGTGGTATAAGATGTATCAACAACAGGGGCAGTAGTTGTAGCTACAGCAGTCTTACCACTGGTAGTTGTAGCTGTCACACCGGGAGCGCCTGTTCCATAATGACCAGACTTTTCAGTAAATGTGAGTGTTCCAGAAGATGCGCTAACAGTATACTCATCGCCGTCATATGCACTAGCGAATGCAGTTGCAATAGCACTAGCAGAAGTGCTGCCAGATACCACAGTATATTCGACACCTGCAATAGTGAGTGTGTCATTTGCAGCCCATGTACCAGTCAGAGTAACTGTATAAACACCGGCAGTTGTTTCAACTTTTGCGGTCGGCATACTATCGTCAATCAGTACAAGTCTACCATTCAGTGTAGCCATACCAGTTTCACGTTCCATACCGTTCGCATCGTTATATTTAAGATAAACAAGGATCTTCATGTTCTCAAGGTTAGTAGCAACCTTAGAATGCATAATTGCAAGAGAGAACGCTCCTTTATGATCTCCGCAAGCCTTCTGAATAGCGGTATTAAGTGTGGTGCCGTCCATAACACCAGTCTTGCCTTCGCTATTCTGGATTGCTCTGATATCATGAGTATGTGTATCGGCAAACTTAGCACCTTCTACATCGGACATAGAGAAGATACCGGAAAGAATTGCTACAAGAATATCCTGATCAATTTCATCCCAATATTCTGCTACTTGCTGTGCTACATTCTCCATGAAATCAACTCCACCTGTGATGTCATAGGAGAAGTCTTTCTCAGTCCACGCTTGCGCTCTACCTACAACTACTCTAGAATGACTATAAGTCTGTGTGGTCTGAGATGTAATATTCGTAACACCATCATAGTTGACCGGGACAGAACCACGAATCAGTCCTTTCAGTGGAGTAGTAAGATAGTTACCACCGACCTGATCTGCCATTGCAGTTGCTAAATCCTGTCTAGATACAACTGCTCTAGATTTAAGCAGTTCATTCAGTTTCAGATTCGGTACTCTATCAACGTATCGTTGAAATACTTCGCCGTTAAAAATTTTGCTATCAAACTGCGGCATGTTTTATACCTCCATATTATATATCAAATGTCGCATCCGGATTTTCGTTTTTCATTCTCATCATTTCGGAGAGTGACAGTTTTCCGGGTTTCGGTTGATTTGTTCCTGCGGCAAATTGCGGTTTCGGATCAGCAGGAGGAGTCGCTTTTACAAAAGCATCATCATTATCTTTACTGTATATCTGTACAAAATCCTCTGCCCCGATTATCTTGCCGTCTTCAAACTGGAGATTTTTTGCTAACATCGCATTGGTAAAATCCCTTTTTGCGGCTTTACTTGTAAAAGATTTACTGTTAGCAAACTCTTTTACTGCAAATTCGTATGCTTGCCGTGCTAATTGTGCTTGATAATCTTTAGTTTCTTTTTCATACTGCTTTTGCAAATCCGCCAAATTTTTAGATGCCTGTTTCAGTGCTTCTAAATCTCCTGCGTCTTTTAATGTCTGTTGGAGAGTTGCTAAATCCTTATCCCGTGTGGAAATGGTAGTTGTTAAATCAGTAATACGAGTTTCCTTTTGGGCAAGTTCATCGTCGTATTTCTGTTTAGAAACATACTTACCTTCCGTCAGGTCAACAAATTTTGCGTCTCCCATCGCCGCTTGAAATTGCTCCCATGTAAGAGTGCCATTTTCTGATTTGTCAAAAAGTTCTTTTACCGTCATGTTACAATCTCCTTTACATTCATTTATATCTGCTTAACTTGTAAATCCGCAGTCGCAGTTCTGCGTTTAGAATGTGCATGGGTTTAAATGTCTTCATGCTAGACTTACAATAATGTGGGCATATAGAAACCATATACCCACATTACCAAGGAGGACTAAGAATGAAAAAAGACTTCACCTAATCCATACATACATTATATAACAGTTTTTACTACATGTAAATAGTTTCCATAAATTTTATGTTAATTTTTTATATTTTTCTGTATCCCGTGACAGCGGCACGATCTTTATGAATTGATAATCCACACTGTTTGCTAAATTTATAGTATTCTTTTGTATATCGAATTACTTTTTGCTGCGATATCTTTGCCCGTTCAATGTCCCTGGACTGTTGAAACACCATCTGTTCATCCTTGGCATACCGTATTTTAGTTTCCATTTGTCTCTGAATTTGAGTACATTCATATAGTGTTATATGTTTTCCATCTGGTAAAACAAATCCCTTATGATTATCGTCAATAAATTGCTGTAGTTCTTCTGGAGAATATAACGGTTTTGTAACACCAACAAAAATACTTCTTGCAACGTGTCTGCAATTCCACATTCCAATAACACGTTCTACACCTGTAAATCTTTGTCCATTTATATCTGTAAAATCTTCACTGTTTTGTAGTTTTTCCCACTCTTCATTTGTGAATTGATGTCCTTGAAACGGTTCGTGATCTAGCGCACAATTAATATGTACACTTAATTCTTTACCGTCCGCTCCAAGTTCTGCACCAATCATATCTTCGGTTGCTTGCTGTATAGCACGAATGCCTTCTAAAATATTTCTTCTTACTGCTGTATCCAGTCTTTGAGTATAACCGCTGTCCCACGATAATCTACGAATGCCGCTGTCTGCTAACTGTTTTAAAGTTCTTCGCATAGCCGTTCTATAGTCTACAACACCGCTTGCGCTTGCTTGAATTGCTTCGTCAATTACAGATTGATATGTATTGTCTATAGTTTGAAATCTTAACACTCCGGGATGCTGTAAATCACGAATTAAAAATCCAGTTGCTCTTGAGTGGGAAAGATTTTCGTATGTCCCGGCAGTTCTATCACCAACAATTTTAACCATATTCTGCAATCTTGTATTCTTTTCATAGGGAATAAACGATTTGTGTCTGTAATCATATAATGGTTTTGCATCAAGATTTGTTTTAACCGCTACCGTTTTTATTGTAGATTTTATCTCTCTTACTTGCACACCAGACAATCGTGCTAATTCTGCATTCATTTCCCGAATGTCAGTACCATACTCTACAAGTAATTTTAGGCGATTGATTTCAGAGGGAGATATGGTGCCTATCTCCCTCACACTTTGCGCTATCTTAGTAATAACATAGGTATTTATTGCTTCTTGTCTATTTACTATTGGTTGTACTAATTTATCAAGTGTGCTTTCACTTAACATTACTGCTCACCTTCTGGTGTTACTTCTTCTTCCGGTTCTACAATAACTTCCGGTTCTGGCACGGGTGTCATATCCGGGAACGCACCCCGGCTGTCTCGCCGAACCTGTCTGCCTGCTGCTGTGGTGAGAGTGACAGACCACATGGCGCGGTTTCCTGCGTTGAGGAAAGCACTGACACGGCTGTAAAATTCAGCCTGTGCGACTTCGAGGGCTCTAGCTTCGTCACCGTTGGGGTTTTCTTCTGTGGCGTTATAGTTGCGGCTGTCGTACTGTTTCGGGTATCCGTCTACAGTGGAGAATACTCCTTCGGGATGACTGGAACTCACGACAACCTGTTTTGCATCTACTATGAATATGTTTCGCATGGTATGCTCCTTTCTAATGCGTCCAGAATTTTACTTCTGCGCTGTCTGCATCTGAATATATGTTATTGATGCCTTTTAGAGTTTTGATTTGGGCTGGGGTGAGAGAATAGTGGATTGGTTCTTTGATCATATACACAATCGTAAGCGGAGTACCATTATCATACTGGTCTTTGCAAAACTGTTTCCATCCGCTTTGGTCATATATGTTCCCATCAAAAGTACAGCTTCGTTCATTGTACATTACTCCGATTTTCCCACGACCATATGGCGCATATGGGTAGTGTGAACAATATCCTTTGTAAGGCCATGCCGCTACTAATGATGGGTTTGCTATAATCCACGAGCCTGTAGTATAGAATGTTTCGTCACCCGTAAATGTATAGCCAGTGCACTCAGCCACCAACTCCCCACTCACCAAGTCCACATACCCACCATAAAATGTGCCTTGCTGTGTCCATGAGATGGGGAAGGTTGAAGCGGTGTAGGGATGATACTGCGTGTCGGTTGATGGGTAATTGATTGAAATACGATCGTATCTTGTACCGCCCTGCATTTTTATTAGCATATAGCTTGTACCGTCAAGCGTTTTGAATACCTTGTTTGCGGTATTATTACCACTCCCAATATCAATAGGTCTCATTCTTCCTATGAAGTTTTTATCAAAATCATAAGCATATGCCCATAATCCACCACCGCCAACAACATCTGCAAAACTTGCGTAATAATTGGTATTTTGTTTTACTGGAATATAATTTGCTGACCGCACCTGACTTGCAGATATTTTTTCCCCCGTAGTATCATCAATGCCGCCATTTTCCATTTCTCCATCCCAAATATTAACGCCTGACCGATAAATCGTCACCCCATCCCATCCGCTTATAGGTCTGATGTTCGTAGGCGAAGGATCACCACTCCCAGACTGTTTCGGCAGGAAATTTATCTTGCATCCCTTCAGCGGTGCAATCATGTCGGTTTTGAAATTCGCCACACCGCCCGATGCTGTCTCGATGTGAGGTGTATTCAGCAAAATTCGCCGCCTTGCGTCCATTACGTTGCCCATCGGGAATCACCGCCCTTCCTGCTTCCACAGTAAAACGAACACCAACAACACGGAAGTCCTGTTACACCGCATATATACATCACGCTTGCCATGACATCACCGCCCCATATCCGTCTGCAAAGGACATTTCATACACTGTGTCTGCCTCAAGTGCCGTATAATCAAACCACTCAGGCATTGTAAACGTCTGCCCGCTCGCCGCATTCACTGTCAGCACCGTAGGCGTTGAGCCGCTCTCGAACTGAATATCCACGCACCCACTCGCCGGGAGGTTGACTGTCAGGATTGATACCTCTCCACAGATGTACCGCAGACCGGGGAGGGCGTTGATTGTGGGTGTTGTGCCGGTAACTGTGATTGAGCCGGAGAGCATTTCGTGGATTTTGCTTTTGGCATCTTCGGTGTAGTTGCCGACTGTGTTTGAGGATGCTGACTGAGTTGCGTCTCCTGCGGCTTTTGCGAGACCGTAGAAAGCAGAGTTGTGCTGATACCCGGAAGTTATTGGTTTAAACGAATCAATACCCGGTTTTATTTGGGTGAGGGTTGCGTAATCCGTAAATATTGATTTATCATTGGCGTTCTGTGCTATACCTCTTCCCAACTTAAGTGCAACAAGACCGAAATTCCCCGGATCATCACCAGATGCCGGGAGCATAGCAACAGGAATATCTCCCCACTCGGTGTCATAATCCGTGCCGCTTGACTTCTTAAGCACCTGCCCTGTCGTGCCGCCTGTGGGCACGCCTTCACCCGGTGAGCCGTTCGGAACATCAAAGCTGATTCCCCCCGGATGGTCTGCATCCGTGATGGTTACCCGATGACCGCCTGTGATATCTTCAACCGTGATGGTTGGTGATACGCCGGGGATGCCTTGGATACCCTGTGCGCCAGTGTCTCCTTTTGCTCCTGTGTCTCCTTTCGCTCCGGTATCGCCTTTATCGCCTTTGTCTCCTTTATCGCCCTTTGCTCCGGTGGCTCCAGTTGCTCCGGGATCACCTTTGTCACCCTTATCTCCTTTTTCACCTGCCGGGATACCAAGCGAAAGAGTATTTGTGTCTCCATCCCAATCAGCAGTTGCGGAAGAACCGGAAGTAAGAGTATCTGCTTCAACATTCATATTCTGGATGCTTTCAGCGTACCTTTGTGCGTCTTGTGCGGAAGTCTGGGCTGTGTTTGCTGACTGAGAAGCCGCACCTGCCGACTGAGAGGCGGATGTCGCTGACTGTGATGCGTTTGTTGCCGACTGACCTGCATTTGTCGCTGACTGAGCCGCATTCCCCTCTGCCTCTTCAGCCCCTTCCTTATACCCCTTCGCCTCTTCCGCACTGTCCGCCGCATCCGAAGCCGATGCCTCTGCCGATTCTGCATCCTGCCCTGTCTGGGTGACTGCGGAGTTGAGCGCCGCAATAGCCTGTGTGATGGCATCCTGCTGTACAGGTGTTGGTTCTGTTTCTGTGGGTTCTGGTCTAGGTACAACCGGCATCTTTATTCTATACCGTGTTTCACCGTCCGTTTCAGTATCGTGTAATACGATAAACGCATATACTGGTTCACCACTTACTACATACTCATCTGGTATTGCTACACTACCATCTGCATAAATTTGTGGTTTTGAGTATCCGGTTTTTTCGTGATTTGAAAAATGAACTTCAAATGTTGGTGGTAAATCTAATCCTTCTATCTGTAAAATTTGTCCCCAATCGTGTTGCCACAATTTTGGTACAATTACAGTTCTTCCACCGTTTGTAAATCGTGCTACAGCTATATGATTGCTCTCACTCATATAACATCACTCCTTTACTTGCGATCAAACTGTGCTGATTGCATCATCAAATCTGATTCCTGTGCTTGTCTGTTTTCCTCGTCTATTTTTGCTAATGCTTCTCTTGCCTGTGCTTCTGTTTCACCGAAGTACCACATACGATTTTCAAGTTTAGATGTAAGACCATTCTGCATCAATGTGAGACGCTTATTTATTTCCTCATCAATATCAACAATAATACTATCGTCCCACTCGAAATTAACTTCATATTCACCTTCCGGGGTAATCTCATACAATGTTGCATAAACGTTCATTACATAAATAACATCTCGTACAGCATCTTCAATAGCTCGCTGAATGTCTGCGTTTGTCTGATAAGAACGTTGTCTGAGGATTTTTAATTCTGTAGCAGTTCTTGCTACATCTGCACTATCAGACAGTGTACCCCTACTTATACCACACACATCTTCTATGCGCATGAGTACGGTGTTAAGACCTTGAATATAATTTGTGTCTCTAAGCGCCGGTGTAAACGGATTATAAGTATCGGAGTCAGAACCTAAGTCAACTTTTCTAAACAGTCGTTGCTGTAAATGATTTGACTTAGAATGAATGTTTCCCTGATCATCTAGTTCTGGACGTAGTGCATCACGGTCAATGTCAATCGCCATCTCACCGGCTTCATATTCCCAAAGCAGTCTGCTGTATTGCATATCCGCATCACGAATAAGATTTACTGCTCTACTAAATCCAGATACGCCTAATGGACTGCTAGGATCAACCGTATTTGCTTCCGGCATTCTAAAATAACCAAACAACGGTTTTGTTACATTTTTAATCGTTGCTTTCGGCTCCAATTCTTTCCATTCCGGTACTTCAGACAGTTGGATTTCCTCGCCTAAATCTGCGTTGTCTGTATCTCCTGTACTTCTCACATTATTTGAGCGGTATGCTTTATTAATGACTGTGACAACATTATTTTCCCATTTATGATATTCCAGTCTACGGTAGATTTGATTTTTCTCTACTTTAGATTGTACAAATGCCGCCTCTGTAATTCGTCCAGAAGCATCAAAAGCAAGTGGATAAAAAGCGTCCGCCTGTATAAAATCAAATTCTATTTCGACTGTAGGTGTCAAGTCAGAGTCAACACCCTCACTATTACTCGCTTTATTAGTTACTATATAAGGTTTTATAACTAATCCGCCTTTAGCAATTCCATACTCTATTTGCTTTCTTAACTGTTTTTTCAGCTTCTTATACTGACGCTCTAAATACTCTGCTCTGGATGTATCACCAACTGGACGCTCTTCCATAATTGTTTCCGGTGCAGTTGGTTGTGGAATTGGAACTTGTTCCCCGTCTGCCCCAATCGTAAATTGCTGTTCGCCCGGATAATCTGGATTTGGAACTTCTACCTCTTCCACGGGCGCTGTTATCTCTGACTCCAATTCCAGTAATGCGGTTCTTGCTTTTTCACTTGCAATCATAGCAGGAAGTCCAAGAGATGCTACTAATGTTGGATCGTTATCGTCCGGCTCATGTAACCACGGTGCTTTATTCAGATATAAATTTGTCCATGTTTGAATTGCTGTTTCCATTTTAGGTGAAATAGCATAGGACACGTGTAGTTCATTTTGGATTGTTCTACTTCCTATCATGCCACGTATTAACTCCCTCAACTTTGATATAATACTTGACCATTTCATTTATTGTTCCTCATTCATTACAGACATGCTTTACTCTTTATATGTATTATAACACATAATTCATATTTGTACATGCTTTTATCTTCTTCTAGGACGTTTTTTATAATCTCCCGCTGTAAATCCCATAGCTTCTGCCTGTCGTAATGCATCTTTATAAGATATTGCAGAAAATGTATGGATTCCTAAAATTGGATTAGAAAACGTATAAGTATCGGATCTAGATCCCTCAAATTCTCTCTCAGTTCCCCAATCTTTTGGTGTAAGTTCCCGTCTCTGTCCTGCATCATCATTTCCGTAATATCCAGTGCCGTTAGGATTAGCACTAGGATATTTACCCATATAGACTTTCTTCTTATTTACACTATCCCAACCATATGCATATTTTGCCATTATATAGCCACCTTAGAATTGATTAATCTCTTAAATACAATATTGCCGGGTAACTCTTTGGATAAATCTTTTCCATATAACAGAATTGTTTCCGGTTCTAGTTTATCCATAACTCTTTCCCAATTTGCTTTCAACGCTTTGAAGTTTGCCCATCTACCCTCACCCATCGTAGATATTGCTATTGTACTGTGTTTCGGCACACCGTCAAGACACCAATCTAAATCTTCGTCGTTGCCCCAGGTAATTGTAGGAATAACTTTCATTCCGTGTTCTTGCCAATATCTACCACACCACATTTTACGATAAATATTAAACACTTTCAGTGCTTTAGGTATATCCGCATACGGAGAAAAATCAGGAGATAAAACGAACGCAAATTTTGACAGACATTCTGTATATCTATCTGGATATTTCCACACACGTTCAAATTGATAATCATGTAGAAAGAAATGCACTCCTACATTCTCCGGATGTTGTTCTTTTAAAGCATAATTAAATCCTTGTAAAGGTACGTCCGATAAATTATCAATATGTACTGGATACATCGGAGGTATGCCGTATTCCCCTACGCCCTCAAATTGAGCATAAACAAGATTATGAATATTCTGTTCTAATATTCGGGTCTGATGCTTTCCTCCATCGTAATGCATTTAATTGCCCCTTCGATTTGCGTATTTTTCCATTGCATAACGTACAGCGTCTATACTGTGATTATCGGCATCTGGATAAGCTGATATAAAATTACCGTCTTTATCCATTTCATATTCATATTGCGTAAATTCCCTAAATGTATAAGGACACCGACGCTTATCTATATAAATATGTCTTAGTCCCTGCAACCACTTTATACCGTATCTAACACTATCTGGCCCTTTTGCTGCCCCTCTTATAAAAGCACCGTATGCTTTAAAGTCCATTATAGACTTTGGTTCAGCACTATCTGCTATAAGCAACTCATCTTTTCGAATTTTCTTTTCTTCGTTATACAAAGCATCGAATACAGTTTTATTTCGACAATGTGTTGTACGATACTCATCAAATATATACAAATCTAAGTGATTTCTATCGAAATGACATCTTACAAATTGAAACGGGTCTTTTGCAAAACCCCAGTCAAGACCACAATAGATATTAGAAAATGTTTGCCACTTAGGTAATACTGCTATAGTATTTCCATTGGCATCAAATCTAGGAACAGGTTCATTCATGTCCATATCACAAACATTTTGAAATACATCCCCACCAGTACCCGTAGCAATACCCATATATTCATGCATATATGCTTTTGGATTTATTTGTTTTAAATCTTCTGCTTCGTTAATAAATTCGTCGCCGAGCCATTCCGGAGGAACATCCAGATATGTATTTCTTACAACTAATGTGCTGTCTTGTCTATATACTTCACAATCTTCAGTGTATTCATTCGCCCAGTTGTTTTTACTGATAGGTGGATTGAATGTTCTAAAATCCCAGAACTTATCTCCACCACGCATTGTGGACTGCGTAACAGTACGCAACTCGTTTTCACCGGAGAATTGATCTAATTCCTCAAACCATGTTATTCCTATATATCCAAATGGAGGCTTTATAGATTTTACTTTCATAGGATCATCTAATCCCATAAAGTAAATTTTTTGTCCCGTAGGTAAATAAGTGATCGGTGTACTATAAGTTTTTGGTATCTTGAATAGGTGCTCTAGATGGAGTTGATAAATTCCCCAAACAACCTGTGAAAAAATACTATTTTGAATAGTATTTGCAACTTTACGAAAACAAATTGCATGACACATCGGATTCTGCACAATAAGCAGGGGAATATCGATTCCCCCCACAAACGATGATTTTGTACTACCGCGACCACCTGGAAAAACATAATGCGTATGACGATGCTCTAATATATCTTGTAGAACATCATCATACATTGGAATTATACAATCTTTAAGTGAAATTACTGTTGACATATCATAATCCTATAATACACTTCCACGTCTTTGGCCCGCAAATACCATCTGCATCTAATTTGTGAGCATTCTGGTAATTTTTAATCGCCCAAACTGTTTTCGGCCCCGCTTCGCCATCTAACACAAGTGGTTGTCCATCTGAACCGTTGTATCCCTTGCCCTTTAACAGTGTTTGCAAAAGCAAAGCAGATTTTCCAGTTGTGCCGTTTTGCACTGTGGTTGTTTCAAACATGTAATTCGTCTCCTTTTTCACAGGTGTAACTGTTTCTGGTACACTTCCGCCGGATGCAACTATGCTATAATCGGGGATGAAGTATTTTGTATGTTGGGAAAGTTCGTTAATAGAATATACCTTCTCACACACTCCACCACCATTAGCAATTATACCAGATGCACCAGAAGTATTTCCTTCAATCGTTGTTATCGAATATTTAGAAACTTCTTTTACAATTCCTGTATGAGCATATTCGCCACCCTTGTAAAACAGAATAATACTGCCTCGTTTTGGTGTCTTATTACTTGTCATATCTGCAAGAGTAGGACAATAAACAAAAGGCCAGTGCTTCAGTAGTTTTCTAGCGATTTCCAGTCCAAACGCTCTCATAAAACACCACGATACAAAATCCGCACACCACGGTTGCCCCTGATATACAGGATATGTATCTCGCCAATATTTAGTGTAGTTTCTACTTCCTGCATTCAGTGTTTTGCTGTCAAGTTCTGCAAGAGATGCTTTTTCCAGATAACCCTTTTCTGCACTTGCTATATTTAACACTTTAGTTATAGCTTGGTCAGTGGTCATTGAGTTTTTCTCCCTTGTTGCAAACTGTTTATAAAACCGCATTGATGCATCATACCGTTCGTTTTTGATAGTTGCCCCAGTATCTGCTGGTTGCTCAAATCTTATAAGAACCGTATCAGACGCATCTTTTACATCATGTGTGGTTGTCAATATAAGCCACACAGAACGGAAACTCATTTTTAATTCCGTCACTAGATATTCAAGCTGTGTATCTAAATCACCTATAGATTTCCCCCGTGATTTACATAAATCATACAACTTTTCTTTTCTGCTTGGGCTTGTCCATTGCGCAAGTCCATAACCATACTGTTTTCCGGGTAACGGGTGTAAAAAGGAATTTCTGCTAATTGTCCCGTCATCCACAAATGCAGTGTACGTTGCATCTGTATAAATTTTACCCAATTCACGTAAACGCTTTAAACATAGAATTTCTACTTTGTTTGGGATTAGTCCAGACTCACACTGTAAATTTCCCATGAGTCCAGATGCCCCCTCTTGTGTTAACCCAGAATCTACTAAATATTTAAAGATCTTCGCTTCATGCATATGTATCATTCCTCACTGTCTCTTGTCCAGTCAAGTTTTATTTCAATCCGCTGATCTGAGTTTCCTGCTTGTCGGTTTTCTATGTCTATCGTTCTTTTCGCAAGTTCTTGTGCTGCTCGTGTTCGTTCCGATAAAGGAGCCTCTAAGCCAAATTGATCCTTCACTTCTCCGCGCATCACTGCTGTAAAATACGACATTACCTCCTGAGCAGTAGCAACTGTTTCGGGTTTAAGCTCTTCGTTTATCACTCGAACAATCTCCTTTTTTACATTTGGCTGATTTAACATTTTATATGCAGCATTTCTATACGACACGTCATTTTCCAGTTGCAGTCCTGTATCCTTCAGTGCTTGAATTGCTACCCCACACTTAATATAATTAGTAACGAATTTTTGCTCTAATGCTGTGAGGGGCGTGCTCTCAGTAATACTGCCACATCCCGACCCTCTGCCCGGCGCTTGGCGTGGCTTCGGGCGAGACTTCACTTGCTTCTCTTGTTCCCGCATACTGTTTTTTTAACTCCTCCCATGTATCGTTATCGGTGGGAACTTCCCAACCATTTAATTCATACCAGTAATCCCGCAACCACAATACCATCTGTACTTGTGAATAAGTACGAAACAGCTCAACATTATGCCTGTATAACTTATCACCGTCAGTTATGCTCTGCTTTATAACATAACTGGTAATTGTTCTGCCCTTATCCTTGCTATACCATTGCTGTGTGTTTATCAATAATTTGGCGCCATCTCCAGTTGACTGATTTATAGCCGACTGGAGTTTTTTGGCAAGGCGGGCATAACTTGCCATTAACGACGCCTCCGTCGTCTACTCCGTGTTACTCTCCGTTTCCTGGTTACCGTCTGTCGAATTCGTGCCATAATCATTCCCTACTTTCTGTGAAATATTACTACCGTTAATATCTTCCATATCCTGGGATACCGTCGTTTCCTCAACAGGCAAAGAAATGTACCAAAGAAATCCGGCTACAGTTGTTGCCTCAACAGCTACCATAACTAAAAATGCTATAAACCACCTACGGGCACTTGCCTTAAGTTCCTGAAATATTTCTGTTGCCAACGTTGTACCTTCCTTGTCCATGTACATAGGTACCTCCTCTATTAATATATAACACACTATTGGTAACCTGTAAAGTAGACATTTCTGCCTGCCTTGTTTTTCTGTATACACACCCTGTCCATACTGGATTCGTTGTGCCCGGACACTTTCCTTCTTGGTAACGTTTGCATGCCGGGCAAATGCCGTTCAACTGCTGCTCTTTGTTCTCTGCTGTTCCCTCGATTTTATACATATTATTTCCTCATTCTGTAACATATTGTTGATAGTGCATTGTTTCTTGTATAGTTTCCACAACTGCCATTTTATTTCCTCCGGGAATAAAAAATACCCTATTGTGAAAAGTGTACAGCACTTTCGGTCTATTTACTGCCCGGAGGACTTCGTGCCCTATAATATGTTACTTGCGATTATATTGTCCAGTACCCACTTTTCCCGCCAGCCGTATGTCCAGTCTGTATAATCATGCATTGCGTCGCTGTTATCGTTTTCCGGCAACGGTCCAACTGCATAGCCGTGTGCAAGCTTTTGTATCTGACCCCATCCGGGAACAAGTAATGTTTCCCCGCTTACCAGTGCTCTCATTGCTTTCCGCACTTCCTTGATCGTCATATCCTCTTCCTCCCTTTACTGTACATATTTACAAGCCAGTTCTCCATTGCTCTCTGCCACTATTTCCAATGCTTCCTGCCTGTCTGTTACGCCAATACCCTGCTCCCAACTGTCGTCTCTAAAGTATACATACCACATGCTGCTGTTCTCCTGTTTTGAGTGTTTGTAATGTGCCCGCCTATGTCCCGGACGGGCACGGGTATTACTTTAAACTGGAAAATCCTTACCTGTTGCCGTAAGCAAATCCATACCCCTAAAATACTTATCTACTCGCTGTTCCAATTTCTTGATATGTCGCATAATACTGCTTGCCGTTGCCTTGTCCAAATTCCGGTAAACTTTGATATGCCCACCCGTGAATGTACCACAATACATCACATCGTTGTCCAACCTGTTCCCTGCCCAGTCCTTCATCTTATCCTCCTTCTGGGCAGTTTAGCCGCTGCCCGTCGGCTTATATGTTTACACCTGTGCCATCTTCTCTTCCATTATGTCTAAGCACTGCTCGATGTAATCGCACACTTCATTCCATACACGATAATTGGTTGTGAGTTTCTTCACTTCATCAAACAATGTCATCTCAGTCGCTTTTTTAAGTACATCCAGCTTTGTTTCTGTAACGATGACCCACGGTACAAAACTGTTTCCGCCCAGTGTTTCTCTGAAATTCTTAATGCTAGTTCCTTCGCAAGCAACGCTTGTAATATTCTCGTTTCCCGCCCAGTGTCCGATAGCCAAATACTTCTTCATCTCCATATCCTCCTCTGCCGTGTACCGGGTCCAGTGCCCGTCCTCTACTGTACTTATATTATACTACACGAATATCTATATGTCTACCACTTTCGGACAATTTTATGAAGAAATTTGATCCGTGGTACCTTTGTTCTGGGTAAGGTTTTTGCTATGGGTAAAATACCGTTTACTGTTTTTCCAGTATATCCATACCGTCATACTGTACATTTGGTACCAGACACAGCAGCTTAAATTCTGCGTCCAGCAGTGCCTGTCCCTCACTGGTAGCCTCTACC
>Ga0256405_10001261_pt1 | contig 70903 bp, 57 predicted proteins | sample RumenRJG_02DNA_FD_189096 | JGI IMG/M metagenome (GOLD analysis project Ga0256405, IMG submission 189096) | Bovine rumen microbial communities from Lethbridge, Alberta, Canada - RJG_02 | ecosystem: Host-associated > Mammals > Digestive system > Stomach > Rumen | place: Canada: Alberta...
AATATAAAAACCCTAGATTTTGTCTTGAATACCGACCCATTACATCGTAAAATGAATGACGTATTTTATGGAAATAAAATATGGTGGGAGAGGTTATGAATAAATATATCTGCGCATACTGTTCAGGTGTTGGGATTCGCAAGAAGACTAATCAGGACAGTATGCTTCTAAAACAAATTGAAACAAAAGAGGGTCAGATTGTGTTTGCAGTCCTATGCGACGGAATGGGTGGTATGAGCAAGGGAGAACTTGCATCTGCTACCGTGATTCGCGATTTTGACCAGTGGTTTCACAGTTCATTTCTATTAAAAGGACTGGATTGGAAGGAACAGGAAGTAATTACGCAATGGAAATCTGTTCTATCCAATTCAAATCAAGAATTAATCCAATACGGTAATGAGAATAAAGCTAACCACCGACTATACCTTTATCGCAAGAGAGATAAAGATGGGACGAATGACCTATGAACAGGCTATGCATGTAAGTAGTAGTTAGCAAGTTTAGAAAAGCATAGATGAATCTAGAAGAGAAGTAAAAGGCTATTAACTAGAATCTTTCTAGAATAACAAATGCGGATTGGAATACGTACGAATTTAAGGTAGTTCGAGGTTATTAGGCCTTTAATTATGTATACAAATGGAGGAAAAAAACATGAAAAAGAAACTTGTAATGGTAATGATTAGCACAATGCTGGTTGCATCCCTTATGGCTTGTGGTAGCAAGAAAGAAACTAGTGGAAAAGCAAGCACTAAGACAGAGCAATCTGCTAACAATAATGATACTAAGGATGCTAAGAAGACTGAGGAAAAAGAACTGTCCTACGACACAATCAAGGACTATCCAGTGACAAAGGCATCGGACTTTGAGACAGGACCGGCTGAGGGAACAGATGGTGTAGTTATTGGTAATTATCGAGGCAAAGATAAAGTCGTTGTAATTCCATCTAAGATTGACGGGAAAGATGTGGTTGGAATTGAGTCGATGGCCTTTGCAAACCATACGGACATCGAAGGCGTGGTAATTCCACAGGGTGTTTTATTTGTGAATGATAGTGCTTTTGTTAATTGTACAAAACTGACCTATGTTGTTTTACCAGAAGGATTAAAGAAACTAGATCATGCCTGTTTTGCCGGTGCGAATGTTACAGATATAGTGCTACCTGCATCACTTGAAGATATAAATAACGGTGGAGCTTTATTAATGCTAAAGGGAAAAGTACATTTGGCACCTGGATTTAATGCAGACTTGGCTAAGATTGTTAATGAGTACGCACCTGGAGCTGGATATACCGTAGTTCAGGATTAATACTAATTTTTGAGTCGTATTTCCTGACAAACTGGAGGTGCCTATGAAAAAGAAACTTGTAATGGTAATGATTAGTACATTGCTGGTTGCATCCCTTATGGCTTGTGGTAGCAAGAAAGAAACTAGTGGGAAAGCAAGCACTAAGACAGAGCAATCTGCTAACAATAATGATACTAAGGATGCTAAGAAGACCGAGGAAAAGGAACTGTCCTACGACACAATCAAGTATTATCCAGTGACAAAAGTAATCCAGAAGTAGACAATGATATTTAGATTTAGAAGAGATGCCTCAGCAGGCAGCGCAACCTCGCTGATGAGGAATTTGAATTCTATCTGTATTGATGAACTTGGTTTACATTTCAGGACATGCATCCGAAGCGGTGTATGTCCTGCTGTCTATTTATATAAAATGGGAGAAGCAATAATTTATAAAAGGGAGAAGAAATGGGACTTTTTGACACACTAAGAAAAGCAACAGAAGCAATTAATAACACCCCTGAGGGCAATGCTCTTTTCAAGGAATTAAAGGAGCAGACTACACGTGTCATGACGGATGGTCTGGGAGTAGATCTGGGTGGTAATCTGCATCAGGACGTAGAACAGAGCGCTCCAGAGACCCGCTACAATGAGCTAGGCGCTGACCCGGTCTCTCAGGAGACCGGTAATATGGAGGATGCAATGGACTTCTATAATCATATTATGGAAGTCTATCCAGAGCCAGGACATAATGAGTATGAGTGTGATGAGCAGGCAGAGAATGAGGGCCTTATCGAAGTCCTAGAGTATGGACTTCGTGAGGATGCAACCAATTGTTACGAAGAGGATCTCATGCCATATGTAGTCCGTTTTGATAATGCTGATCACGCGAGGGCATATGTGAAAAAATGTATCGGAAGTAGTGACTACACCATACAGAGAGACCCAGCTGGTCGACCAATCTATACACTGCCAAATAATGATAATCAGATGTTCTATCGCAGAGGAAATATCCTACTAGAAACACTTGGTGATTACGATCATAGGGAGTATGAGATCCTTAAGAGAGAGTTACTGAAATTGTCTCAGTGGTAATATGATATCTCCACTTGTTATCCCTTGTAATACCAAGTAAAATAATAAGATACGCTTGCTAATAAGTGATAATAAGTAAAAGTATAGGTCAAATAAGTGAGGTACATACATGGGCATTGTAGTTGTAGGTGCAGTTTTCGTTGATATTAAGGGACATCCAGAGGCACAGTATATCCCAGCTGGTCGTAATGTGGGACGTGTCATGCAGGTGCACGGTGGTGTTGCCCGTAATGTGGTTGAGGACATTGCGAATGTAGAGCTGAAGCCTACCTTCGTTAGTGTGGTAGATCGTTCTGGTATCTCTGATGACGTTATTAATAAGCTAAACCGCCATAAGGTGGACACCACTTATGTGGCTAGAACCGATGATGGACTTGGCACCTGGCTTGCAATTTTTGATAATGAGGGTGATGTGGTTGCATCTATTTCAAAGCGTCCTGACCTCTCTGCAATCGGAGGAATCTTCGAAGAGCATGGAGATGAGATCGTGAAGAATGCAGACTCTATCGTAGTAGAGGTAGATATGGATGCTGCCATCTTGAAGACCATCTTTAAGCTAGCTGAGAAGTACAACAAGCAGGTCTATGCAGTTGTATCAAATATGACAATTGCTATGGAGCGTAGAGATCTCCTGAAGCAGACTGGATGCATCGTATGTAACCAGGGCGAGGCTGGTCTCCTCTTTTCTGAGGATTACTGTGATTTAGAGCCAGAAGAGATGAGTAAGATCCTGGCTCGTAAGGTTGAGCTGGCCCATATTCCTAAGATGATCATCACTATGGGCGATAAGGGTGCTGTATGGGCACAGTGTGATGGTAGCCATGGCGTATGTCCTCCACAGAGAGTATCTGTTGTGGATACCACTGGATGTGGAGATGCATTCTTCGCTGGTGCGGCAATTGGACTTACCTATGGTAAGTCTCTGGCAGAAGCCTGTGCAATTGGTACCAGACTGGCCTCTTCTGTTATTGCTACAAAGGAAAATGTATGTCCTCGATTCCTCCCTGAGGAGTTTGCACTCGAGGTATAAGGGATATTGCTTGAAGAAAGGAAGCCATGGTAAAACCTATCAATCACAATATAATGTCCCTGCGACGTAAGGCCAGTCCTATTAAGAAGACAGATAAGGACGTGGCAGAACTAGTGCAAGATCTTCGCGATACCTTGAAGGCTCATCATGAAGAGTGCGTCGGCATGGCTGCCAATATGATTGGTCAGAATCGCGCAGCGATTATTGTTTCGGTCGGTCCCTTCGATATGGTGATGCTGAATCCTGAGATCATTGAGGCGAGTGAACCATATGAGACAGAAGAGGGCTGCTTATCCCTGAATGGGCTGCGATCAACCACTCGCTACCATAAGATTACCGTACGCTTTGATACTCCTGACTTCCAGGAGCAGATTCAGGAATTCACTGACTGGACAGCACAGATTATCCAGCATGAATGTGATCATCTAAAGGGGGTAATCATCTGATGACAAGCCTAGAGCGCGCAACAGAGGACCTTATTCAGACCCTTCGTAAGATGGGCTACCCTGAGAGCTTTGGCCTGCTAATTGCTGCGAATCTCCGTACGGAGAAGATGATCGGACGAATGATTGGATATCTGAAGAATGCCAAGCCCCAAAGTGATGCAGAGATCGCAGATGAGATGCTGGCGATCATGGATGACAGAGATCGCTGGACCCAGAAGAAGATGAGCGAATATTATAACAGCAAGTATAATGAGTATCTGAACTCAAGCCTGAGGGAAGAGTAGAGAAAAGGATGTAAAATAAGGGAAAGAAACTTGAATGAAATCCCATAGGTAGCAAAAACACGGATATAATATGGAGAAAAATGAATGAATAATAATGTGACGAAGACAACAATCCTTGGCATGTCCCGTAAGGTTTTCATTAGTATTGTAACGGCAATTGTGATTGTAGTTGCAATCGATGGAGTACTGATTTATAAGAGTACAAAAAAGCCTGAGAAAAAGCCTGCGGCAAATTCCGCTCAGACCGCTTCACAGCAGGATAAAAAGAAAGTAGTGAAAAAATCTAATAAGGAAATTCTACTAGATTTTATTTCTGGTGAAAAAAGTGTACATGGTTCTGACATCCCTGTGACAGTTGGTTGCCATACAGCAACTACTAAAACAGGCCAAAGTTACGAAGAATATTATCCAACAGTTGGAGAATCTGGAATCATAGGATATCACTTTTTCAATGATGACCAGAATGCCTTTATTGCCTACTGTGATGAGGATAATAAATTGATGATTAAATCTTATGGTGTAGACAGGGACGGTAATGTGGAATTATTGAGCAGATATGATTCCATGGAGTTTCTTGATATATCTGACCAGGAGAAAATTAGTATTTATCAGACAACTCTGCCAAATGGAAAACAGGCATTTATGGTAGAGAATTGGGGACAATTATCCTCAACTGGAGATGGTGTGACCTATGGAATTGGGGTATATGAAATTAACGAGGATGGCACCTTAACAGAAACTATGAGCGACGAAACAGCAGGTTCTGGAGATGAGGATATAACAGCAGACCTCCGTAATACTTATAATTCTGCTGTTGGCGCGAATGTCAATCAGGAAAGATTCGAAAGAGCATTTTATGACGGGGAGCTTTTAATTAATGATGCAGCAGATGCTAGTGAATTTATTACGGTTGAAATGATCTCTAAATATAAAAAAGAGATGGACGCAGGTCAATTTGAGAATACTTGCCCAACATATAGCATTGGTGAAGAGTGGGGAACTATTACAATTACAAATGTCAATAATTAAGGCTTAGATCCCGTATTTCTCCAGATCAACACAATTATCTACGACTTCAATCCCTTCAGATCGAAGCAGTTCAGCCTGTACGTCGGCTCCGCCAAATGCAAACCGACCAGCTAATTCCCCCTTGGAATTTACAACACGGTAACAGTGGATATTCTCAGGGTCAGGATTCTTATGTAAGGCATTGCCTACAGCACGGGACATCTTAGGATTTCCAGCTAATTCTGCTACTTGTCCATAGGTTGCAACGTGACCGTAAGGAATCTGCTTTACTGCCTCATAGATTCGCTTGGTGGGAGAGTCTGTAACTAGACGATAGCTCTCATCAATCATGCGCTGAACCTCTTGATCTGGGATGGAATCATCTAGAATGATGGTGTTCCAGTGCTCCTTATTCTGGTGATAACCCGGCAGGACAGAGGCATAGGCTTGACGCCAGAGATCACGCCATTCTGGGTCACATTTAACATTGATATGAACCTGCCCGTCTAGGACATAGGTCCATAAGAAGGCTTTCTTGGTGAATTTGTCCCTTACCAATTTCCAATTGGTATCTCGAAATGGTGTATCTAGATAGGTATCTGCTAGGGACAGACCATAGTCTAGGGCTTCTTCTCTAGTTCTCATAGGTTACCTCCTTGTAGCGACTTGCTTACCCTGTCAGTATAGCAGTTCGTGGGAGTTGGAGTAACGACTATTTGGCAGAAGATGCAAGAAGTCTAAGATTCGGCGAACCGACAATCGCCAACCACTACGCAACAACCCAGAATACATCGACTCTTCGGCAGAAAATGCAGAAAGTCTAAAACACGACAACAAGCCCAACTAAAATCATAGACTTTCTGCATGTATTGCTGGAAAGTCTATGATTTTTTTGTAAAGAAGGCTGTTTGCCTCAGCTTGTTGCGGCAAAACATAGACTTTATTCGACTTGGCTGTAGAAAGTCTAAGCAGAATCTCGCACCAAGCTAGCTCCAACTTGCTTTTTACGTAAATTCTATCGACTCTTCGGCAGAAAATGCAGGAAGTCTAAAACATGACAACAAGCCCAACTGGAATCATAGACTTTCTGCATATATTGTTGGAAAGTCTATGATTTTTTTGTAAAGAAGGCTGTTTGCCTCAGCTTGTTGCGGCAAAACATAGACTTTATTCGACTTGGCTGTAGAAAGTCTAAGCAGAATCTCGCACCAAGCTAGCTCCAACTTGCTTTTACATAAATTCTATCGACTCTTCGGCAGAAAATGCAGGAAGTCTATGATTCAGCGAATCGACAATCGCTAACCACTACTCAACAACCCGGAATACATCGACTCTTCGGCAGAAAATGCAGAAAGTCTATGATTCAGCGAACCGACAATCGCCAACTGATACTCAACAACCCAGAATACATCGACTCTTCGGCAGAAAATGCAGGAAGTCTATAATTCGGCGAACCAGCACCCGCCAACCACTAACTAACGTCCCCCAATAACCAACCACCACTCGCCACCCCTTCGTCTCCGCCCAAGCGACACATACTCGCCAGAAACCCAGGCGACATCTACTCGACAGTTCTCGGGCGAGAAACGAGAATCCTCGACTATCCCACCCTACTTCAAAAAAACAAGTTGGAATAATATACAATTTTGAACTCCCTATTTTATTGCGATTCGCTGAAAATGGCATTTGAAGGAAACCAAATTCATGGAAAAGGTTTACATTTATCGGGTTTCGCACTATAGTCACTTCATAGAGTTGATGTGTCAGTTTTGCGATAGACAGCGGTGTGGATTATGGCACAAAATGCGCCGTGGGCTGCATTCTTCGAAGTAAGGCTGACAGAGTCCTTAGGAGAAGGGCTTGAATTAGAATGTGGGGTTCTAAAATGAAAAATGTGAAGAGAAGTATCGTACGAATGGTGCTGGCACTTGTCATGGTTTTCGGTCTGGCACTGGGCAACAGTGGTACCGCTGAAGCAGCAGGTTCTGTGACCTATACCAATGCAGCACAGATTGCCCAGATGGTATTCAAGGGCTACAACAATGGTGTCTATGGACCAATCACTGTCTCAACCTGCATCTACCAGAAGGGTAGCTTCAAGCGCACCGCTTATCTGGTAACCTTGTCTGGCACGGAGAATGTGAAGAATCAGAGCACTGGCTATCTCACAGATGCCCTGAGTGGATTCAATCTGAAGAATCACTATTACAGCAATGTTGTGAATGTAATTAATAATAATATCCCTAGAGGATCGCGCCTGATTCTGGCTGGCCATTCCCTGGGTGGCATGATTGCACAGCAGGTAGCTGCAGATGACGGTATTAAGCGTAATTACGTGGTCATGAACACTGTAACCTTCGGTTCACCACTTCTGTCTGCAGGAAGCCGAGAGGGCATTGTAAAGCGCTTAGGAGACACATCCGATGTGATCCCTTACATGAGCGGCAGCATCATCAATAATACAGCATGGGCAATCGCTGGCCTGCAGCGTGAGGACGGTCATTACTGGGGCAATTCCCTCAATGCTCATGTGAATAGTTACACCCGTGCAGATGTATGGGGTAAGTATGATGTGACTGGAACCAAGTGGGGCGGCGCGACACTGACCGTTCAGACTTACACCACGAAGTACTTCCACTCTCCAACGAATGTGAAGTGGTAGGACAATCGGTAGCAGTCACTCATTGACAAATGTAGACCACCCTGACAGTTTGCTTTCCTGATGAATTACTTACCCTGTTGGTATAGCAGGGGCTAGAAGCAGTGGACAACTGATGAACTACTTACCCTCTTAGAATAGCAGGAGCTAGAAGTGGTGGAAAACGAAATCATCGACTTTCTGCAGATTATGCGGGAAAGTCGATGATTTTTTTGTGAAAATGATTGTTTGCATCAGCTTGTTGTGGCAAAACATAGACTTTATTCGACTTGGCTGTAGAAAGTCTAAGAAATTTCTCGCACCAAACTAGCTCCAACTTGCCTTTAACGTAGATTCTATCGACTCTTCGGCAGAAAATGCAGAAAGTCTATGATTCAGCGAACCAGCACCGGCGAGTCACTACTCAACAACCCGGAATATATCGACTCTTCGGCAGAAAATGCAGAAAGTTTATGATTCAGCGAACCAGCACCCGCGAGTCACTACGCAACAATTCGGAATACATCGACTCTTCGGCAGAGAATGCAGAAAGTCTATAATCCGGCCAATCGACATTGCCACGGTATTCTACACTACACTTTGCTAGGCAATTGTATATTCACATTTTTCAAATGGATGATGGATGCAGAGGATTCATTACCAATCAGCCTCAGGTCAGGGTTCTGAAAATGAATGTGGAAGGAAATCTGCTTCATTGTATGTCCTTTGTTGTGGGTCGTGGGTTTCATAGCAGTGCCCGGTTTATAGCAGTGCCCGATTTATAGCAGTGCCCGGTTTATAGAAGTGCCCGGTTTATAGAAGTGCTCGGTTTATAGAAGTGTCTGGTTTATAGAAGTGCTCGGTTTATAGCAGGTTGTCGCAAAGCCGCTAGCATTTATTCAATATTTATACAGGTGAATTGTAACATCTGTGGAATAGGCATGAGATGAAATGCTTCCAAAATATTTTGGTAAGTCCACACCTGTTGATGTATTATAAAAACGAGCAACTAGATTGCTAATCATTTGCATTAATCACGGGGGTGTGAGTATGTCAGTTAAGAGCTTTGCTTTTCGTAGAAATTGTAGCAAGTCGGACCGCATCCGGAATGCCTTCTTAGAGTGGCCTGAGGGTGTAGATGCAGAGCGGGATATCGACTATCTCGCTGGTCCTGGCACGAATCCAGAACTCCGGGCTCGCTATCGATCCAATGATTCCTATCACAAGATGGATATCTATTTTCCGAAGGGCTCCAAGGCGCCTCTGCCGACAGTTGTAAGCATCCACGGCGGCGGCTTCGTCTATGGGACCAAGGAGGTCTACCAGTACTACGGCGCAAGCTGGGCGGAGATGGGCTTCACCTTTGTGAATTTCAATTATCATCTGGCGCCGAAGGCCAAGTTCCCAACACAATTAGAAGAAGTGAATGCAGTGATGACCTGGCTTTTGGCCAATGGTCTAGAGCATCATGTGGATCCTGAGCACCTATTTTTGGTGGGGGACTCCGCTGGTGCCCAGATGTGCAGCCAGTACGCTGCCATTGCTACGAATCCTAGGTACGCATCGCTTTTTGACTTCAAGGTTCCGGAGGGTCTACATTTCCAGGCAATTGCACTGAACTGCGGCATGTATCGTCTCCTGCCGGAAAAGGTAGACCATACCGTATCTGGTGCTCGTGCCAAGGCTGCCGAGGCAGTTGGTGCAGTGTCAGATAAGTTTCCCCTTGATCTGACCAAGGATTACCTGGGAAAGGGCGACTGGGAGGAGGATCCTAGAATCGATGTGCTCTCTCATATCACAATCGACTACCCACCAACCTATGTGATGACCTCTTACTATGATTTTCTCAAGAAAAATGCTCAGCCCATGTATGAATTTCTGAAGAGGAAGAAAATCTGGACAGAATACAAATGCTATGGAGAGAAGGGCCAGCTTCACATGGCCCATGTGTGTCATGTGGATATGAATCTGAAGGAGGCTAGACTCATCAATCGAGATGAGGCGGACTTCTTCTGGCGGATGATGGAGTAGGTCTAATCCGCTGGGGGATCTTAGACCAAGGATAGCGAGATAAGTGTGTGGGCCAGGGACAGCAAGGCTTGGGCTGGGTCTACATTTACCAAGGGTGAGACGGTGACAGTGGAGGATATGAACTACACTGAGGATGAAGTAGTTGCAGTTACGGCTGGCGGTACCTATGTGATCCCGGTCATGGATGCAGGTGAGGAGGTAGAGGATCCGTTTGCTGGGAGACTCTGGCAAAATCTCCTGCAACAAAGGTGGAGAATAAGAAGAAAGACGGCAATCGCTCCCGGGGAGACTAGGTACTGCTGGACGAGGAGCAGTTCTATACTCTCTTGCAGCAAACCAGCTGACGGTCTGGCTTGGAGTGGCTCTGTGGTTCTTGGTTAGATAGGTTGAATGGGATTTGCGTGAATTATAGACTTTCTGCATATTATGCAAAAGAATCTATATAATTTAAATTATTTAAGCTTGCTGGGATTAGTTGCTAGCGAGAAAACTAGACTTGTAGCATATGGCGTTAGAAAGTCGAACTATTTTCTCGCACAAAATGAAATCCAACAAATTTGTTACGTAGCTTTATAGATTTCCTAACGTTATTTGCAGAAAGTCTAAGATTTGCGGATTTGGCAAGCATGGGCCCAAGGGAAATGATGGATAATTATCGACGATCTATCATATTTTGTAGAAAGTCTACGATTTGTTGATCAGAAAGCCTGCGCCACATTGGTATAGGACATCTCAGCGGTTTCTAAAGGATTCTAGGAATGCTTTAGCTCGGATGTATTCAAGCACCATTTCTGCTAACTTACTTCTCAGCCTTCTCGAAGATTCGCATGAAGAATAGTGAGAAGAATGCTGCCAGGGCAGCACCACCACAGAAAATAAGGATGCTAAAGAGTACAACGGCGACATGCCCATTATGGAGAGCCAAATCTGCAGGTACGATTAGTAGTACGACAAAGAAAATTGTCACGAAGAGATTACCCAAAGCCAGGCGGATGGAGTTCACAATGGTCTGCTTATAGGATTCCTCATATCTTGCGGTAAGTGGAAATGCGTATAGAACAACAGCAATTACAGCAAATAGAAGCAACCATACAGGGAACTGTAGGATACGGTAGGACTTGTCTAATACATTAAAAATCACATAGAGATCTCCGCCGAATAATAAGAGTAGTGCTAAGGCTGGGAGCCACAGTAAGGTGGAACGACGAAAGCTTGCTTTAAACTCTCTAATATAAGAGCGAACGATATACGCATCCTCGTGCTTCACCATCTTAAGTGTCTGACTATAGAGGGCGGTTAATGCTGCTCCAATGGTAAATATAGGAAGACATGTTACAAGAAAAACTGCATTTAAGACCATTAGGTCGAAGATTCGTCCAAGAATCTTATTCATTATATTGTCTGGGTTGAATAATCTGTCCATTTCACAAATCCTTTCTGTATCAATCACATTTCTCACGACAAATTAGAATATAGACGAATAATAGTATTCCATAAGATGTCGATGGCTATTCGATTGCTATTTCCTTTGTTGCATTTCATTGAACGCTATATCATAGACTTTCTGCAATATTTGCTGGTAAGTCTATAGGATCTCATCGTTTGGCACTTCACTAATCAGTAGATTATAGACTTTCTGCAGAATTGCGTTAGATAGTCTATGAATTTAGGTAGAATATTTGTTGGATTTCATTTTGAGCGAGAAATTTTATCGACTTTCTAACGTTATACGCAGGAAGTCTAGTTTTCTCGCGGGAGAGTAGTCCTAACAAGCTTAAAACCCCTATATTTCTTAGACTTTTTTGCAGAATATGCAGAGAATCTAAATTCTCAGCCCGCCCCAGCAGGACGGTCTACAAACCAACTCTCTTCCCACCTCGGCAGGATAGTCTACAAACCAATTCTCAGCCCACCCCGGCAGGAAGGTCTACAAACCAACTATCAGCCAACCCCGGCAGGCTAACCAAAGAACAACTCTCAGCCAACCAACTCCTTGGTCTATATTTCCATACAAATTATACAAAAGAATCGAGATAATTATTAGAAAATTGTGCACTGTGGCAACAAATGACAAATGAATAGCAAGAATTGTCAAAAAATAAATGGCCAAGGATGATATAACAATGATATCGAAACAAGGAGTGAAGATCAGGCCTGATTTTCGACATTGTGAAGAGGCAATCTGACTGGGGAACGCCAGGTTGCAGAAGAAGCAATCTGAATCTAGTAATGCCAGGTTGCAAAAGAAGCGATCTGAATCTAGAAATACCAGGTTGCAGAAGAAGTAATCTGAATCTAGAAACGCCAGATTGCAGGTGGAGAAGGAATGTGATTCATTCCGGGAGTTATATAAGGAATGGGGATTCCTTCGAAAGGGTATCAAAAAAGGAGGAAAAAATGAAAAGAAAAGCGCTTGCATTAATGCTTGCAGCAGCAATGGCATGTTCTATGTTCGTTGGCTGCGGTGGCAAGAGTGGGGACTCTGGCAAGACAGCCAAGAAGGATGACACAAAGAAGAGCCAGACCGTCACCCCAAAGAATGGTGGTAAAAAGGGAACAATTAATCTGTGGGCATTCACAGATGAGGTTCCAGGCATGGTTGCAAAGTACATCGATGCACATCCAGACTTCCCTTACAAGGTAACATCAACAATTGTTGCTACTACAGATGGTGCATACCAGCCAGCACTGGATGCAGCACTGCAGGCAGGTGGTAAGGATGCTCCTGATATGTACTGTGCTGAGTCAGCTTTCGTCCTGAAGTATACCAAGGGCGATATGGAGAAATTCGCAATGCCTTACGAGGACCTGGGAATTGATGTAGACAAGGCTACTAAGGATGCAGACATCGCTCAGTACACCATGGATATCGGAACCAATACTGATGGTAAGTTAGATGCGCTTGGTTATCAGGCAACTGGTGGTGCATTCATCTATCGTAGATCTATCGCTAAGGATGTATTTGGAACAGATGATCCAGCTGAGATCTCTAAGGTCATCGGCGGTGGCTCTGGTAACTTCGATAAGTTCTGGGAAGCTGCAGACAAGCTTGCTGCCAAGGGCGATGCAATCGTATCTGGCGACGGTGATGTCTGGCATGCAGTTGAGAACAGCTCCGACAAGGGCTGGCTCACAGACGATGGAAAGTTACAGATCGACCCTAAGAGAGAGGCATTCCTTGATATCTCTAAGGACCTTACAGACAAGGGTTACTCTAATGGAACTCAGGACTGGCAGGATGCCTGGTTCGCTGATATGAAGGGTGAAGGCTCTAAGCCTGTATTCGGATTCTTCGGACCAGCTTGGCTCATCAACTACACAATCGCAGCAAACTGCGGTGGTAAGAAGCCTGGCGAAGGCACTTATGGTGACTGGGCTGTATGTGATTCCCCTGTAGGTTTCTTCTGGGGTGGTACATGGATCCTGGCGAACAAGCAGATGGCCAAGGATAAGAAAGATTCTGTTAAGGATCTGATCTCCTGGATCACTCTTGAGACCGATGAGAATTCTCTCCAGTATAAGTGGGCTAACGGCACACTGAATGGTGAGGGCGGTACTAAGGATGCAGTTGCATCTGGTACTGTAATGGGTAAGTCTGATGGATCTATGGACTTCCTTGGCGGCCAGAATATGTTCGACTACTTCGTACCTGCTAACAAGTATGCAAATGGTAAGAACCTGACTCAGTATGATGAGTCTATCAACCAGATTTGGCGTGATCAGGTTCGTTCCTACGCAGCAGGCGAGAAGAGCCGTGATGAAGCAATCAAAGCATTTAAGCAGACTGTTAATGACAACTTAGGTATTGAATCTGCAGACTGATAAACCTTTTTATTTCATACTTCCTGCAGGGCAGCCCTGGTGGTTGCCCTGCACCCTCTTAATAGGAGAGGTAGAAATGTAAGGCGAGCCTGCCATCTGGAGGACAATCCCACCTTACATCTTCAGTAATAAGTAATAACACACAGACTTTGGGGAGGTTTTTACATGAAAAATCAGCACAGCCGCTACGCAAAGTACGGATATATCTTCAGTATCCCCTTTGTTGTGGCATTCGCGATATTTTCTCTGTATCCAACACTCTACACAGCAGTGATTGGATTTACTGATCTAAAGGGAATTGGTGCCACAGACATTCACTTCCTGGATGATCCATTTCTCAATTTTAAAACCGTTTTATCAAGCCCTACATTCCACATTGCATTCAAGAACACTCTGAAGATGTGGGGATTAAACTTCGTACCACAGTTACTCCTGGCACTGCTTTTAGCAGCATGGTTTACTGATCGTAGATTCAAGGTTCCTGGAGAGGGTATCTTCAAGGTTCTCTTCTACATGCCAAATATCATTACAGCAGCAACCATTGCTATTCTCTTCAATGCTTTATTCGGATATCCTATGGGACCTGTGAATGACATTTTGACCCGAGTAGGCATCTTAGCTCAGCCAATGAATTTCCTGGTTAAGAAGAGTATCGCTCAAGGCGTTGTCATCTTTATTCAGACTTGGATGTGGTATGGCTACACAATGATTATTCTGATCTCTGGTGTATTAGGAATTAGCCCAGAAATCTTCGAGGCAGCTGAGGTAGATGGCGCCAATGGTTGGCAGACCTTCTGGCTCGTAACCCTGCCGAATATTAAGACCATTCTCTTGTTCACTCTGGTAACCAGCTTAATCGGTGGATTGAACATGTTCGATATCCCTAAGCTCTTCCTTATGGGTGGACCAGACAATGCAACCCTGACAACAGGCGTATTTATCTATAATCAGGCATTCTCTGGAGCATACATGTACAACCGCGCAGCTGCAGCATCCATGATTATGTTCGTTATTATTGTAATTGTATCCATCATCCTCTTCTGGCTACTTCGTGATCGTGATGAAGAAGCACTGCAGAAGGAGATTAAGAGACAGAAGAAGGGAGGCAAGAGATGAAGCAATCACATACATTGAAGAAGACGATCATATTCATCATCTGTGTCATCCTGGCAATCTTGTCTCTGATGCCATTTGTAATTATGCTAGTGAACGCTACCAGATCTACAACAGAGATCCAGCAGCACGCTGTATCCCTGATTCCATCAGGATCTCTCATGAATAACCTGAGTGTACTTCTGGGTAAGAGCTTTAATCCGGCAGTTGGTTTTGTAAACTCCCTATTGATTTCTGTCCTGGCAACACTGCTTGCAACCTATTTCTCTACATTGACTGCCTATGCATTGGTTGCCTATGACTGGAAGCTACGTGATTCCTTCTACAGATTCATCCTGGCAGTCATGATGATTCCTGCACAGATCACAATGATCGGTTTCTATCAGATGGTATATAAGGTTCATATGACCAACCAGTTGTCCATGCTGATTCTGCCAGCCATTGCATCACCAACTATGGTGTTCTACATGCGTCAGTACATGATTCCATCATTGAGCTTAGAAATCGTAGAGTCAGCCAGAATCGATGGAGCAAGAGAGTTCTTCATTTTCAACCGTATTGTATTACCAATTATGAAGCCAGCCATTGCAACACAGGCAATCTTCAGCTTCGTATCAAGCTGGAATAACCTGTTTACACCACTGGTACTTTTAACAGATCAGCGGAAATACACACTTCCAATTATGGTATCCCTACTCAGAGGTGATATCTATAAGACGGAATATGGTGCGGTATACCTAGGACTTTCCCTCACAGCCCTTCCGCTTATCATTGCATACCTGGCACTGTCTAAGTACATCGTTGCCGGAGTAGCCCTTGGCTCTGTTAAGGGATAATGGACAGCAAACGCTTCATGAGGGCGGCATGAAAAATGCCGCCCACTCCTAGTAGACTAGGGCAGGCGGCATATGAACATCATGTATTCACTAGTTGGTAGCCGCAAGAGAGCGGTACTTGGTAGGTGTCATTCCAGTCGCATTACGAAAGGCGCGACTGAAGGAAGTCAGGTCATGGAAGCCTGTACGGTAGGCAATCTCCGTAATGGAGGTTTCCGTGGCCAGAAGTTCCTGGGCAGTACGGATTCGGATATTCTGGATGTGCTCGTAGTAGGTAATTCCCGTGTATTCTTTGAAAAGTCTCGAGAAATGAAACTTGGAATAACCAGCATACTCAGCAGCATCATCTAGCGTAATCCTATCTGCAACATGTTCCTCTAAATAGGACAAGAGATTAGCGAATTTATCATAGTTTCTCTGGATATGAGGATGATCCTTGGATGAGAAATTATCAGGATTGGACAGATAAGCCTTCCCGATGAAGCCATAGAGCTTCAGAATCTCAGCATAGATCATCATCTCCCACATGGTCTCATGAGCAAAGTAGAGCTCAGCTGAACGAACCAATCCCTCTGTCATCTGGTGATGGAGGACAGGTTCCTTGGCGGCAGAAATGTAGACCGGACGGACAAATCGTGCAGAGATGACTTTGAAGTCAACGAAATCGCTAATCGGAGATACATCAAATAAGGTGATAAATCTCGCCCCGCTGGGGCTACCCATAAGGCGATGAACCATATGTGGTGGAATAATAAGGAGATCTCCCTGATGGAGATGATAGACCTGATTATTGCAGGATACGGTATAATCACCCTCTACTGTTGAGATAATCTCTATAGCAGCGTGGTGGTGAGGCATATATCCCTCAGTCTGGGTATTGTACCAGATACGGATGTGGGAATTGCCCACATATTGGACATTCTCTTGATTACCGTTCAGATGCCGATCGGATCCATCATATTCATCTGGTTGGATGAATTTTAGTGGAGTTTTTCCATCGGGCTCATAGCGGAGATACCGTGGTTTTGCATTGTTAGTTGAAGCCTCCTTCTCTATGGAAGGTCGACGATTCGTCTGGGAAGATCCAGAATGATCAGTATTCTTATAAACTTTCATAACAAATCCTCGTCTTATAACCTGTGTCTCATCCTGCGACCCATCAAGCCGCATATTCTAGTTAATGATGTAACTTTTGTATAAGGCATTTATATATCACACTATTATACAACTTCTATAGCAAGAAAGTGATAAAAAATGCAAAAAAAGAATTGATAATAACATAAATTCGTTCAAAGCCTAGAAATAGGACGACAGCTTAGGAGAAGAAAATGACGATCTATGTAAATGGTAAAGTGGATATCACCGGAGATGGATCTAAGAATACCCCCTTTCAGACCATCCAAGAGGCAGCAGAAGTTGCCCAGCCTGGCGATCAGGTTCTGGTATCCCCGGGTGTCTACCGCGAATACGTGCGCCCTCGTAGGGGAGGAAATGTAAACCAACCAATCGTCTACCGCTCAGCGGAGCCTTTAGCAGCAGTTATTACTGGTGCAGAACCTTTGAAATCTTGGGAAGACCTGGGAGATGGCATTTGGAAGGCCAGTGTTCAGAATACCATCTTTGGAGATTTCAATCCTTATCGGGAATGCGTTTTGGGAGACTGGTTTATGGGTGGATTTGTTGCCCACAGAGGCGACGTTTATTTGAATCATAAGTCCATGTACGAGGTGCTTCATAGGGAGGACCTACGAGAGCCAGAAGAGTCGGCTGCATCCTGGGATCCAAAGGGATCGGTTTATATTTGGTATGCAGAGGTAGGAGAAGAGGAGACCACCTTCTACTGCAACTTCCAGGAAAAGGACCCTAATCAGGAGGATGTGGAGATCAGCGTCCGTCCAGCATGCTTTGCACCAGAGGAGACGGGGCTAAACTATATTACTCTGTCAGGCTTCACTGTGCGAGAGGCTGCGACCCAGTGGGCACCTCCAACGGCATATCAGGAGGGCATGATCGCTCCACACTGGTCCAAGGGCTGGATCATCGAGGACTGTGAGATCTATGAGTCCAAGTGCTCAGGTATCTCATTAGGTAAGTATCGGCAGGAAGGCAATGATAATAAGTGGCTGAAGTGGAAGTATAAGGATGGTACCCAGACAGAGCGTGAATGTATCTGCCAGGCGCAGGTAGAGGGCTGGAGTAAGGAAACTGTCGGCTCTCACATTATCCGTCGCTGTCATATCCATGACTGCGGTCAGACTGGTATCGTGGGCCATCTGGGTGGAGCATTCTCCATCATTGAGGACTGCCACATCCATCACATAAATAATAAGCAGAATCTGGCTGGAGCAGAGATCGGTGGCATCAAGATGCATGCAGCAATCGATTGCATCTATCGGAGAAATCATATCCATCACTGCACCCGTGGTATCTGGCTGGATTGGCAGGTGCAGGGCACTCGTGTCACCCAGAATATCTTCCATGATAATACCCTGGCTGCTTTCTATGAGGATCCAGTGGCTGAATCAAGATGTGGAGATGGAAGTCAGAACCATGCCAAGGTAGAAGCAGAGGATGGCAATCAGACGATCTCGAAGGTAGATTCAACCCATGGAGGCAAGTCCAAGATGACGCCAGAGCAAAGGCGCCAGGCCATCTTCACAGGAATTGGCGAGGATATCTTCGTGGAGATCTCCCATGGTCCAACTCTAATTGATAATAATATTCTTCTGTCAGACCGTGCACTGAAGCTGGCCTGCCAGGGTGTGGCTGTCTGCCACAATTATATCGCTGGTAGCCTGGTGTCTATCGGAATTGGTACGGATAATGGCGCGAAGTCACTCCCGTCTCCGCGCTTTACTCCCTACCACATGCCTCACAGGACTGAGGTGGCAGGCTTCATGACCTGCCTCCATGGAGATACCAGATTCTATAATAATATCTTTCTGCAGAAGCCAGTCCGCCCGATTATGGCGGCATATCGTAAGGATAAAGAGGAGCATCCAGATGGCTGGGATGACGGCAATGTGCTGGTAGGAACCGAGCCATTCGACGGCTATCCAAACTTTTCTGAGTGGGATGATACCTTCCAGGGATTCTGCGGTCTGGGCTCTGCCCCAAGTGACCGTTACTATAGCCCACTTCCAGTTTGGTCAGAGGGTAATGTCTACCTGAATGGCGCCCGTGCCTGGGAGAAGGAGACCAATCCATTGGTAGATCCTGACCATGGCTTTGGCTTAGAACTCCGTGAGTGTGAGACTCCTATGGCAAATGTAAACCGACCGGGAGACTGCTGGCGCATCGTTATGAATGTGGCTCCAGAAGTGAAGAATGAAATCCTGAAACACGCTGAAGAGCGGGGAGAGCATTCGAATGATGGCATGAAGGGAGCGATAGATTTGAATGCTGGCGATACTGAAATGATGAGTTCCACGCAGGAGAATGCTGGCGATACTGGAATGATGGGTTCCACGCAGCTAAATGCTGAAAGGGAAGAGAATCCATTTGCTTGCTACTCTGCAAGAATTGGTGCCGGTGTCATCAGTACAGCAAACCTGGGAATGGCCTTCGAACCAGAGGAGAAGTATGAGAATCCAGATGGAAGTCCGCTGGTTCTGGATACAGATATCCTAGGCAAGAAGAGACAGGGAAGAGTAATCCCTGGACCTTTTGCAGTGCTGTAGGAGACACAGAATTCCTTGAACTGGAAACAGTAAGTAGGGGAGACGAACCCCCTTGAGCTGGAAACAGTAAGTAGGGGAGACGAAGGATAGATGGAATATCCTAGTTCCTCTGTAAAATTTCACATGGTTATAATTGGATCTTCATTACTACAAGATAAAACGAATCAGACTCCACCGTTTTTGACAGATGATTACTACAATCCAATTATTACATATTACTCCCCGACTAGAGGTTGGGTGCCTTGCCTGATTTTATTTTAGGTAAAGGAACCCATCTTCTGGGCGGGGAGTTTTTTGTGGTGGAGGTCAATCACCTAGGCGGATGATTCCTCTTGGCTTAACTACCATTTCGAAGATGGGACTTTTTAGTCTTTTATGAGTTGGTGTTTTTAACGTACAGGTCAGAGTGCAAAGTGATAACATCACAAGAATTGTTATGAATGAGCGAAAAACGGAGGTGTTGAATTGTTTGGATTTGATTGGACAATACTAAAAATATTTTTACTAAAACATATTTTAACAAAAGTAGTTTTAGTAAAGAGAATTATTAACGGGAGAAATAACTATGTTTATAGGAAGAGAACATGAAATGAGTGTGCTGGAGGAAACATATAATCAGCCTTGGACCAAGTAGTATTAGATAACGATTCCAATCGCATTCGAATTCCTTTGGTATTTCAATGACTAACTTCATTTCGTTTTCCTCCTTTTCTTGATCGAAACGTTTTTACAGCGACAGAACCGTTCGTCCAAAACAATCCACGATTCTGTCTGGTACAAAATCGCTTTCTTCTTTGTATCCGTCATAACTATCGTAATACGTTGCCTCAAAGAAAAAACTTGCCTCGTTTCCGTAAAACTTTTCCAACGTCTTTGCCTTGTACCCAAATACGAAACTTCTGATGTGTTTTCCTTTATTTGTGGTGTACTCTATAAGCCCTTCTCCTTTCCATTCGCTTTTGTAAGACGAAATAAAAAAGCAGAAGGAAGATTATTCTCCTTTCTGCTAAAACAAGTTGTTACAAAAAACATGGCGTGTCGAGATTCGTATAAATGAGTCGTATTTGGCACTTGTGCCGTACGATTTGGCAAAAGTGCGGCATAAATATAGGATTTTACAAAACCCTATATATAGGGTTTTATTTATCCATATCTGCGTTCTTCCAGCCCCCCCTTGCCACCCCCTTTGCCAAGGCTTTTTCCCTTCCTCTCTTGCCGAATTGTCCTTACCAAATCGCTTGTTCGTCTGGTTGGCATGGGCGAATTTGTGCAAGGGTGTTTTTTAGAGTTGTTTTTTCAGAGCTATCTTTCAGAGTTTGTCTTGCTGGGGTTGTTTGGCAGGGAGATTTTGGCAAAGAAAGATGGGAGGAGTGTCATGATTCGGTTTCATTCTTTTGCGGGGTGTAAACGCGAGAATCGAAAGTTTGAGCTTCGAAGAACGAAGAGAACAAGAGCAAGTAGACCGCTACGATCGACAAACTGAACGGGAAATGCAAGAAGCAGGGCGTGATCGTAACCAAGCCAAATCTTTACGACAGGAAGTACAGGAAAAACGTATTCTTTCAGCTTTGTGGTCGATTATTTCGACCACAAAAAATAATTTTGGTTTAAGCGCGGAAACACATACAGTCGCAATTTGCGACTTCAGAATTAGAAAAGTGCAAAGGAAGATAGAGTTTATGAAAGATACAACAGGATTACTCACAGTTGAGTCTATTAGAAACTGTGTATATACGATTCGCGGACAGCAGGTAATGCTGGATTATGATTTGGCTTCAATACATGGATATGAGGTTAAAAGATTAAATGAGCAGGTTAAACGAAATATAAACAGATTCCCAGAGGATTTTATGTTTCAATTAACAATGGATGAAGTTGATTTGATGAAGTCGCATTTTGCGACTTCATCACAAGAGAACTTGAAGTCGCAAAATGCGACTTCAAGTTGGGGCGGTAAAAGAAAACTTCCTTATGCTTTTACTGAGCAGGGAATATATATGCTTGCTACTGTTCTTAGAGGAGAATTAGCAGAGCAACAGAGTATTTTCATTATGCGTGCTTTTAAGGAAATGCGTCATTACATCCGACAGAATCAGCAGTTCGTTACCCAGTCTGAAATGAGCATGGTCACTGCTAAAGTTTAGGAGCTTTCAGTGCAAATGGTTCGTCCGGTTATTGATGCTTTGTTAAAACTCCCGGATAAAAGTATCTAAAGGAGATGATTTGATTGGGAAGGAGAAAAATGAATAAGTACTTAAATGAAAAGATAACTCCATATGTTGGCACAGAATCTTTTAAACTGGGGTGGAATTAGAGGAAGTTCGTAAGATACTTAAGGAGAATAAGATTCCATTCACCGGCGAATTAAACAAATGGACCACCTACAATCCCTATGGGAAACTACAAATTGTTAAAATTTTCTCAAACATTGTATAAAATACTGTTATCCTGTAAAAATTGTGCTAACATTGTCGAGGAATTTTCGCAAAAAAGAGAGAGGAAATGTGCGAAAACATCTGTTGCTGTAATGGAAGGATCCATCTGCAGCGTGGTGAGTGGTTTACATTTCTACTGGCGGAAAGTCCAAAACATAATATGTCAAATGTGAAGGAGAAATAAAATGTCACAATTTGTCCTGTCGATTCTGCCAATTCTCTGGCTGGTAATCGCTCTATGTGTCCTGAAAATGGCTGGCTGGAAGGCTTGTGGTCTGGCTGCTGTGATCTCTGCAGTTGTTGGTATCGCATGCTTTGGGATGGCTCCTGTGAATGCGCTGTCCGCAGTTGGCGAGGGCGTCCTGAATGCCCTGTGGCCAATCTGTATCGTTATCATCGCAGCGCTTTTCGTTTACAACCTGACGCTGGAGACTGGTGCCATGGAGCGTATCAAGTCCATGCTGTCTAGCGTGTCTTCGAATCGCATGGTTATCCTCCTGCTGATTGGATTTGCTTTCGGTAACTTCATGGAGGGTATGGCTGGCTTCGGTACAGCGGTTGCAATCCCAGCTGGTATCCTGATTGCTATGGGATTTGATCCAGTTCCAACTCTGATTGCTTGCCTGGTTATTAACTCTACACCAACAGGCTTCGGCTCTGTAGGTGTCCCAACCACAACCATGATGGGAATTACAGGGATCCCTGCCATCGCAATCTCTGGAATGATTGCAGTGATGCAGTTCGTGATTACTTTTGCAGGACCTTTTGTGATGGTTGCAATCGTTGGCAAGGGCGTTAAGGCGATTAAGGACAATCTGGGAATAATTCTTCTGGCCAGCCTATCCTTCTGTCTGCCACAGTTTGTCGCTGCCTACTTCATCGGACCTGAGCTGCCAGATATCCTGGGTGCAGTTGTGTCTATGATCTGTATCGTAGTTGTGGCACTACTTCACGAGAAGAAGAGTGGGGCTAAAGAGGCTTCTGTTACTGGTGCGAAGCTTACCGTGAAGGAAGGTCTGGTCGCTTGGAGCCCATTTATCCTGATTTTCGTCATTCTCTTATTTACTTCAAGCTTGATCCCAGTGATCCATGAGCCACTGGCAACTGTGAAGTCAACAATCTCTGTATATACAGGTAAGAATTCAGGAAGCCTGACTTTCTACTGGCTAGACTGCCCTGGTGTGAAGATTATTCTGGCAGGCCTGATCGGTGGTCTGATTCAGGGTGCTTCTATTGGAACTATTCTGAAGATATTTGGTAAAACACTGAAGGATAATGTGAAGACCATCTTTACAATCTGCTCCGTTCTAGCAACGGCGAAGATTATGGGTTACAGCGGAATGATTAGTGCAATCGCTGTAATCCTGGTAAAAGTAACTGGTCAGTTCTATCCAGCCATCTCTCCATTCGTTGGTATGATTGGCGGATTTGTTACAGGTAGTGGTACTTCCACAACTGTACTTTTCGGTGGTCTGCAGACTGAGACCGCTACAGCAATCGGCGTCAATAAGACTTGGCTTGCTTCTGCGAATATCGTAGGTGGTGGTATTGGTAAGATGATTTCTCCTCAGAATATTGCCATCGGATGTGCAGCATCTGGTCTGGGCGGACAGGAGAGTAAGATCCTGAATAAGACAATCCCATATGCTGCTTGCTATATCATCGTAGCAGGAATCGCCTGCATGATTGGTGCATAAGAGGAAATAGCGTTAGACTCGCAATCGCATGCAAGATTGCATAGAGTGCGGGCGTATGCAGGATTGCATAAAGTACAGGCGTATGCACGATTGCATAAAGTACAGGAGTATGCAAGATGACATAGTGTACGGGCGTATGTACGCTTGCATAGAGTGCGGGCGTATGCACGTAGATGTGTGCGATTATGCGGTTGTTAGAGCGCGGTATGTATGCTAGTTCGTGAGAAGTACTAGGCACGGGTTCGTGTGAAGAATAAAAACATCGACTTTTTGCAGATAATGCAGGAGAGTCGATGCTTTTTTGTTTGGGAAGGCTTGTTAGAGAACTGTGGCTGCGAGAATTATCGACTTTCTGCAAATAATGCTAGAAAGTCGATGCTTTTCTTTGTTTCTGAGTGAGTTGGGGTGTCATAGGCTGACAAAACATAGACTTTGCCTTATAAATTAAGGAAAAGTATAAGATTCTTCGCGTAGTATCGTTCAATATAAGATTTTTCTGACAAAAATGTTAGACTCTCTAACGAAATCTGCAGATAGTCTATGATTTAAGGATTTGCTCAAAGTAGAAAGCCTAGCTGGATTAGACTCTCTAACAAAATCTGCAAAAAGTCTATATTCTCGTTAGATACAAGCCACCCGCGCCCGAAAGACCCAATCAACCACTAATCCCCTCCAATTTAACAATAATTCCTACAAATATTGAAGGGGTTCCTAAATTTTGTTATCTTAACTAAGGCAAAAAATAATATGGATTGAAAGCGTTTATATATGAAGACAACAGTTGAAACACTAAAAGGTTATATCGAAGGGGCCGTTAAGAAGACACAGTATCCTCTTTGGAAGCTGATTCTACTGGGTATTATGGCAGGAATGTTCATCGGATCTGGAGCAGCCCTCAGTAATGTAGCGATGCACGCTATTCCATCGGCGAGTCTGTCACGTGTCCTGGGTGGATGTATCTTCCCCATTGGACTGATGCTGATTGTGTTCCTAGGCGGTGAACTTTTTACTGGTGACTGCATGGTGATGATGGCATGTATGCAGAAGAAGGTGAAAGTCCTGCAGTTAGTGAAGCTATTAATTATCGTGTGGCTCACCAACATGATTGGTGGCATAATCATGGCCCTTCTGATTCTGAATTCTGGCCAGTTAGAGTATTCTGCTGGAATCCTTGGAGCATATACCATTAAGGTTGCACTGGGCAAGGTCAGCGTTCGTTTCCTTGGCGGTGTCTGCTCTGGAATCCTGTGTAATATCTTCGTCTGCGCAGCGGTTCTCATGGCGGCAATGGCTAAGGATATGGTAGGTAAGATCTTCGCAATTTTTTTTCCGATTATGGTATTTGTAGTTGGCGGATTTGAGCACTGTGTTGCGAATATGTATTACATCCCGGCAGGCATCCTAGCTTCTGAGAATCCAAAGTATGCAGAGATTGCAATGAAGAAGTTCGGCATCACAGCAGAACAGCTAAGTAATCTGAATGTAACGAACTTCCTACTGAAAAATGAGCTGCCAGTTACCATTGGTAATATTATCGGTGGAATGGTCTTCGTCGGATTAGCGCTGGTTCTCTTGAATCGCAAGGAGTTAGCAGACTAAGAGTACACCAAGTACTGACTAGAGGGATATTTGTTTCTCCTGAATAGTTATGGAGACTAGGCATTAGGATAAAGCTACTCTGGACAAAATTAGAAAATCCCCCTTGGGTAGATTTTGCATGATGATATGTGCCCATTTTCTGGGTACACATCAGATTGCGCTTTCTATCTGAGGGGGATTTTTTGATGTTTTCAAATTTTTGTGCCCGACCATACAACTAAGAAATCTATGCAAGCATTCATTACAATCGAATCTTAGCAATTGGTGTTTGTTACTAAGGAATCCATTCATATGATTCAGATTCTATTAGAAATAGCAATTGTAATCGCTCCATTATTTCTCAGCAGGTTCCCACTTGCAACGAACAGGAGACACGATGGTCCCATCCTTCTTCATAGCAGCGAATTCTTTATCTACAACCTTGCGGTCCAGACCAGTTAATTCAGCAACCTTACCAGCTGCCAACGGTGTACCAGCCTGCTTCATTGCATCGAGAATCACATCACGCTCTGCCATAGTATTTACCTCCATACGTTCATTTTGATTTCTCTATAAATGTAAACCAATTCTAGCATGTTTATTTAGCCACATGTGGCTGTGGCAGTTGATTTAATAAATGCTTAAGTATTTGTTTAGAAAAGGATTTGTATTTAGACTTCTTAAGAGTTTCCGAACTTTTTCTAAAATGCATTTACATTTATTCTTCAAGGGTATATAGTTCAACTCCATTCATTAAACAAATCGAAAACAAACAAAGTTTAACCCCATTTTTGAAAACATGAACAAATCTCACAAGAAAAGTAGTTATGCAAAGAAGAAATCTCACAAGAAAAGCAACATCCTAATAGCAGCATCCTTGATAGAACAAACGAAAAAACAAACTAGGAGATGGTCATTTCAGATAAGATAGAAATTTAGTGTCACAAATGAAACTCCAAACCAGGAGACGGTTTATATTTTAGATAAGAAAGAAACTCAGTGTTACAAATAAAACTCTAAACTAGGAGATGGCCTATATTTCAGATAAGAAATAAACTCAGTGTCACAAATAAAACTCTAAACTCGGAGACGGTCTATATTTCACAATGAGTAATAGTTATAGAGAAGGGAAAGTAAATGGAATTCATTGAATTAGTGGAGAAGAGAAGGGACTTCCTGACGGAGGAACTGGCGAGTTTGAAGAGGAAGAATCGCTTCCCAGAGGGCGAACTGGTCATCCAATACGGCAAGCGATCCAATGTGTACTACTGGAGCAAGCAGACGAAGAATGGAGTTCGACGAACGCATATCAAAAAGGCGGATCATGAGCTTCTGGATGGACTGATTCGTAAGAGGGAGTCGGAGATTCTGATGAAGAGGTACACGGCGGAACTGCGGGCTGTGAGAAAACTTTTGAGTATGTATCACAGGTACTTCAACGAACGGGACCAACGGTTCTTAGATGATTTGGAGATGCAGACGCGCCTGTACCAATTGAACAAAGCAAAGGGGATTTCATATAAGAAAAGCTTACTTGAGACGATTCGAAACTGGAAGAATGAATCATATGAAAGGGACACAAACTACCCAGAGTCTTTGAAGCATGACGCAGGAGATGGGCTAATTGTGCGATCGAAGTCTGAGGTTTTGATCGTTACTTGCCTTAGGAAGTATAAGATTCCATTTCGGTATGAGGCGAGACTAGATATTGAGGTGGATGGTTCTATGCGGCCGGTTTATCCAGATTTTACAATTCTCCATCCGTATACTGGGCAAATCATGTATATAGAGCATTTTGGGAAGCTTGGCGATGTGGAGTATGAAGAGGGGATACAATGGAAACTTGAGAATTACGCCAAGAACGGGATATATCCTTTTATGAATCTTGTGCTGTTGTATGAATCAAAAGAGGAGCCCCTGTCCCTTGCAAGGATTGAGAAAACGATTGTCGATAATATTGTAAATATCGAGGTGATGTGAGGGGCATGAGCGGGGCTAGGTGGCGAGGCGTGGCGGGAGGTGGTAGCTCGAATTGTTGTTTCATAGACTTTCTGCATATTATGCCTGAGAATCTAACAAAATTGGGGTTAGTGCACTTCTAGGAAAGGTAAAAAAGGGGAATCATAGACTTCCTGCATATCCTGCGAAATAATCGATATGTTTTAGGTGAGAAGTTTGTTTGGAGTAGTGTTGTGCGAGAAAAAACATAGACTTTCTAGCAGAAGTTGCAGAGAGTCCATGTTTTTGAAACGCGCCCCAGGCGGAACAAAGTAGAAAGTCTAACTGGCTTAGACTCTCAAACAAAATCTGCAGAGAGTCTATAATCTCGGCCCTACAGAAACATCTCAGCTCGACAGAAACACTTCAGCCCGACAGAAACACCTCAGCCCGACAGCCCTAAACCTAACCACCAAAAGTGGATGACACATCCCCCTAGGGAATATATAATGAAGAGGAAACTAGTCGGACATGGAATTCTATGAATCCCTGAGGGAGGTGGGAAGTATGGATAACCATTCTAAGAAGAAAGTTGCCCCGATCGTAATTACAGTGATCATGGTGATTTACTATTTCTTGTATTTTGCCTTTGTAGTGGCAGCGCTACCAATGCTTTTAAAACTGGCATTTGGTGTCATCCCACTTGCTCTGGGAATCACAATGATTCTCGTATGTCGACAGAGAATTAAGGAAATTGACGGAGGAGAAGAGGATGATCTTAGTAAATACTGACTATATCACCGGTAAGGAGTTAGAAATGCTTGGCCTGGTTAAGGGTAGCACCATCCAGTCTAAGAATGTGGGACGTGATATCACACAGAGCCTGAAGACTCTGGTAGGTGGAGAGCTCACAGCTTATAACGAGATGATGAATGAGGCACGTGCCTTAGCAACCAAGCGTATGGTAGATGAGGCCACAAGCCTTGGCGCAGATGCCGTTGTAAATATCCGTTATGCATCCTCAGCAATTATGCAGGGCGCAGCAGAGGTGATCGCCTACGGAACAGCGGTGAAGTTTAGATAATATGATTATAAAAAAGATAGACCAAAGCCAACTGAATCGGATCAAGCCAATCTTTCGGGATACATTTATGGGAGAACCATGGAATGATGACTGGAGCGATGATGGCCAACTGACCGCATACCTAGAGGATCTCATGGGAAATCGGAACTCCTTATCCCTTGGATTGTATGATGGAGAGGAGCTCATTGGGCTCTGCTTAGGAAGCATCATGCACTGGTGCCTTGGTAATGAATACTATATCTACGAGTTTTTCCTGCTGAGAGAGCGGCAGGGAGCTGGCCTAGGGGCGGACTTTCTGCAACAGGTGGAAGAGTACGTGAAGCCACTAGGAGTGAACCATCTCTATCTGCAGACAGATCGTAGCATGCCAGCCTATCGCTTCTATCAGAAGAATGGCTTTACAGATCTAGAGGAGCATGCGTCACTTTTTAAGATGCTTTGATTTTGCATCCCCCTTCAGGCGGTAGTCCCTGGGACTCATTCCATACTTCCCCTTGAAGATGCGATAGAAGAAGCTGGTGTTTTCATATCCTACCGACACAGCGACATCAGCGATGGGGAGCTTCGTGGTAGAGAGAAGCCAAGCGGCTTGCTTCAGTCGGCGATCCATTAGGAGATCCTTAAAGGTTCCTCCAGTATGCTTTTTAATAAAGCGGCCCAGGCTATAGATATCAAGGCTACACTGCTCTGCGAATTCCGTTAGTGTGGCCTTTTTATAGTCCTCATTGATGTAGGTTAAGAGCTGCATAATTAGCTTCTGATCATAGGAGTCCTGAGGCATCACAATCTGATCCATATGGGAGAGGAGATTCAGGAAGAGTAGTACCATGGTCTGCTGAGACAGAAGGCGATGACCATGAGGCTTCTCTAACATGATCCAGATCAGATTCTCCATGAGATTTTGGACGGGCAGAATCCCAGACGCATGGAAGTAGAGGTAGTTACCGCCCATGTCCTGTTCTGTTAGGCAGGAGATCAGAAAGTCTGTAAGAGTGGAAGTATTATCCCCGATTCCTCGCAGAACCTCATCGAAAAAGGGCGGCATGATAATGAAGTTAATGGCGATATCATCCCTCTTGGCAGGCAGGATCTCTTGCCTGGCATGCTGATTCATGAAGAGGAGATCTCCCTCCTCTAGCCGTATTTCCTGTCCATCAATGATATGGGTGGTAGATCCCTGACACATGTATACGAACTCTACGAAGTTATGGCTATGCTCTGGGAAGTGTAGGAATCTGGTATTGGGACGGATATCGATGAGCTTTCCCTTTTCAAGGAGCAGAGTGGCATCAATCTGATTCTGTTCAGACAGAGTGGACTGTCTGGTCCCCTTCGTCTGCTGGCAATCTGTCTTTGTATCTCGATAGTAGATGCTTCGATCCACAGCCTCATTGCCTTCTAGGATTCGCTCTTCTTCTGGGGTGATTTTAGATAACTGTTCCAGCAATTCTTGATTCATATTGCATCCCTTATGATTTCATTTATATCGAATAGAACTCTCTATAAATGTAAACCAAAGCAAAGATTGGTTTACATTTCTCATATATACTATCACAGTTGTGCAAATAAGGACATAAAAATAGATAAATCATGTCCTTAAATGGCAAATCAGGACATGCTAGTATGTGTGGGTAAAGAGATCATTAACTTGGTTCAAAGGAGAGCAAGATGAAAGTATTAGATTCAAAACTATTAGAGAGCTACGCAAGAATGGCAATGGACGGCTTCAACCAGGGCTGGCATGAGAGAAATGGTGGGAATCTCACCTATCGCATGAAAGCTGAGGAAGTGGCTGAGCTCCAGGAGGACTTCGACCTGAATGGTATCTGGGAGGACTTCGGCTGGCAGGCAGGTCATGAAGCAGACAGCACATTCCCTGGACTGGCTGGCGAATACTTCATGGTTTCTGGCTCTGGCAAGTACTTCCGTAATATCCAGCTGGACCCGGCAGCCAATGTCTGCATCATTAAGCTGAATGAGGATGGATCTAAATTTATGAAGGTTTGGGGTCTGGTTAATGGCGGCAGACCCACATCTGAGCTCCCTACCCATCTGGCAAATCTCCAGGTGCTGAAGAAAAGAGATGCTGAGATGCGCGTGGTTTACCACTGCCATCCACAGAATATCATTGCACTGACCTATGTACTTCCTCTGGATTCTAGGGTATTCACTCGTGAGATCTATGAGATGGCTACGGAGTGTCCAATCGTCTTCCCTGAGGGAATCGGCATCGTTCCTTGGATGCTGTGCGGCGGTAAGGAAATCGGTGATTACACTTCTGAGATTATGAAGAAGCAGGATATTGCGGTATGGGCACATCACGGTGCTTTCTGCTGTGGTCATGACTTTGATGAGACCTTTGGTCTTATGCATACAGTTGAAAAGGCGGCTGAGGTTCTGGTGAAGGTAATGTCTATGTCAAAGACGAAGCTGAATACTATTACACCAAGTCAATTCAGAGAACTGAATGCGCCATTCGGCGTACAGATCAATGAGCAGTATCTGTATGAGAAGAAGGATGCAACCATCGGACAGTTACCAGAGTAGACATCAGAAGGAGAAGAGAGATGCTAGTAGATACTAAGGCCAGAGTTGGTGTATTTTCTATTGCCCTGGGGGCATATTTACCACAGTTTCCACAGCTGCTTCCAGAATTTGAGAGCCAGTTTTGGGACTTTAAGAAGTCATTCCCTGACACAGTTGAAATCGTAGACGGTGGGATGGTAACCACAAAAGAAGCTGCACAGCTTGCTGGGGATAAGTTCCGTGCTGCAGATGTAGATCTGGTATTCCTACAGTTATTAACCTATGCCACATCCTATAACATGCTTCCTGCTGTGAAGGACTTAGATGTGCCGGTGGTACTGGTAAATGTACAGAAGAAGAGAGTGCCAGACTATGAGAAAGCAGAGATTCCTGACTGGTTAGGTGAACTCTATGCATGCGGTGCTGTTAGCGAAATGGTGGCTGATCTGAATCGCTATGATATGCGTCATGATGTGATCACTGGTGTGGTCGAGGGCGGTGATCCATATGTACAGGCTGAGATTGAGGAGTGGTGTCGTGCGGCTCAGGTTCGTCGCAGATTCCGCCAGACCAATATCGCTCAGATTGGACGGCCATACCCAGGTATGATGGATCTCTACATCGATGAGTCGAATCTCTATCGTAAACTCGGTCTCTACACCAAGCAGTTTGACTGGGAGCGTATGTGGGCTATTGCTGATGAGATCAGTGATGAGGATGCAAGAGTTACAGATAAAATTTCTGATATTCATAATACCTTCGATGTATTGGGCGACTATCAGGAGTCTGATATCCGTGTCATGGCTAAGTATGTGGTGGCCTTTGAGCAATGGGTACAGGATGAGAAGTTAGGCTTGATTGCATCCCATTATGATGGACTGGCCCAGGGTAAGGCTGGTGTATTGGATTCTATGCTGATTCCGGCATTTTCCATGCTGATTAAGCAGGGAACAGCCTGTGCAGTCGAGGGAGATATGAAGGTTGCAATGGCTATGTCCATCTTAAAGACCATCTCTGGAACTGGTCAGCTGTCTGAGATGTACTCCATCGATTTCGATGATGATATCTGCATCATCGGTCACAGTGGGTCAGGAGATGCTGCAATCTCCCAGGCCAGGAAGCCAACGATGAAGGTGGTTCCAGTATTCCATGGGAAGACCGGCGGTGGATACCTGACACAGTTCTACCCTCCAGCTGGGGATATTACCTATCTGGCAATCACCCAAGATGGCAATGGGGAATTCAAGTTCATCGTGGCTGAGGGTGTCAATGAGGATGGTCCAATCTTTAACTTCGGTGATACCAATATGCGTACCCGTTTCTCCATCGGAGCTCGTGAGTTCGTTAATCGTTGGAGCGAGGCTGGCCCAACCCATCATATGGCGGCAGCTGTAGGCCATCATCTGTCAACCATTCAGAAGGTTGCTAAGATTCTGAATGTTCCAGTTGAGGTTATCTGCTGAGAGGATGAGGTTCACTGCTGAGAAGAAGGAATCCCTACTGACTGCTTGGCCGAATAAATAGAGAAGGTAATACTATGAAGAACACATATCTAGCTGTTGATATTGGCGCATCCAGTGGTCGCCATATCATCGGCTCAGTAGAAAATAATAAGATTCAGCTCCAGGAGACCTATCGCTTTACCAATGGCGTCCATGAAGTCCATGGACACCTCTGCTGGGATATGGATCATCTGAGAGATAGTGTGATCCGGGGCATCAAGGCCTCTGTAGATGCAGGATTTTCTCCTAAGACGATGGGAATCGATACCTGGGCAGTGGACTTTGTCCTATTAGATGAGAATCGTGAGATCCTTGGGGATACGGTTGCTTATCGCGACCAGCGTACCAATGGAATCCGTGATCAGCTGGAGAGGGATGGTATCATCACCTTCCAGGAGTGTTATAGTCGCACAGGTATCCAGTATCAGAAGTTTAATACCATCTATCAGTTACTGGCTATCAAAAGAGAGCATCCAGAGTATCTAGAGCATGCAAGGTACTTCCTAATGGTTCCAGATTATCTGAACTATATCCTAACCGGAGTCATGATGAATGAGTATACCAATGCTTCCTCAACAGGCTTGGTTAGCGCTGAATCGAAGAACTGGGATCTTGAATTGATTAGAAAGATAGGGCTTCCGGAGGAGATCTTTCTCCCGATTCAGATGCCTGGAACAGTTGTGGGAGAATTGCTTCCTGATATCCAAAAGGAAACTGGCGCAAGTCTTCAGGTGATTTTACCTGCCACCCACGATACTGGTTCCGCATTCTTAGCGGTTCCAGCCAGAGATGACAACGCGGTCTTCATTTCCTCTGGTACATGGAGTCTCTTAGGTGTGGAGAATCAAAAGGCAATCACTAGTATGGAAAGCTGTCGGGAGAATTTCACCAATGAGGGCGGATATGAGTACCGCTTCCGTTACCTCAAGAATATCATGGGCTTATGGATGTTCCAGAATGCCAAGAAGGAAATCGATGCCAAGCTCCCAAAGGGAGAAACTGTTTCCTTTAAGGAACTGCAGGATAAAGCAGATGGATATGACTTAGATGTATTGGTTAATGTGGATGATGATCGCTTCCTAGCACCAGAGTCCATGCTTTTAGAGGTGCGTAAGGCAAGTCAGGAGCAGGGGGTAGAGCTTCCACAGGATGATGAGGCGGTGTTAAATGTTATCTTCCGTTCCTTAGCAGCAGACTATGCGGCCGCAGTGAAGAAGTTAGAGCAGCTTACAGGGAAGACCTATACTGCAGTGAATATTGTAGGTGGCGGTAGTCAGAATACCTACTTGAATGCCCTTACTGCCAAGTACACTGGTCTGCCTGTATATGCAGGTCCTACAGAGGGCACAGCGCTGGGGAATCTCATCGTCCAGTTTATCCATGATGGAGTATTTCAGGATCTGTCTGAGGCGAGAGCTGCAATTGCTGATAGTTTCGACATCAAGGAGTATTCATAAATCGACGAGACATGATTTGATTACTTTTCATATCAATCACTTACATTTTGTAATTACCCCTTCCGATAATCCCTTGGAGATTCTCCGGTGAATCTAAGGAAGGTGGTAGAAAACTGGCTCTGGGAGGAGAATCCTAGAGAGGAACTAATAGTCGCCATGGACTTATCGGTAGACTGGAGGAGGCGTTTTGCCTCCTCTATTTTTGTTGCAGAGATATAGTTGGCGAGAGACATGCCAGTCTCTTTTTTGAAAACCGTGGATAGGTAGCTGCGGCTGAGATAGAGGGCATCGGCTAAGTCACTGGTAGTGATTCGCTCGGTGATATGGTGTCTGACGTAGTTGGTGACACGAAGGACTAGGGCTGATGGGGTATCTCCTAGACGTAGACTCTGAACCTGAGAGGTGAAGTCCATAATCATATGGAGCTGTAGATTCATAATACGATCTGCTACCTCAAGAGTCTCACATTTTTTGATATAGAGGTCGCTTAAGGAGAGGGCATCATCGATATGCAGTCCACCATTGATGGCGGCTCTCGAGGCGAGAGTGGTAGCGACGATAAAGGTGTTCTTCATCTGTCGGAGCTGATTTGCAGCCAGGATTCCAGGACGAATGGATGGCACATGGGAGATCCAATCCTGCAGTCCTGCCATATCTCCATTCTCGATGAATCCAAGCATGGTTTGTTCTACAGAGTAACTGTTGTGGGTTATCTCTGAAGGAGAGATGAAGTCCCTAGACTCAGACTGGCTCTTAACCGTCTCTGTTCGTATCTCCTCCATGGTCTCATTGACGATCTCCACATCCTTTACGCTGATCTTCTTCTTAGTCAGGGCGAAGTAGAGAGCGCATAGAATCTGAATAGTGGTGGAGATAGGCAGGCAAACCAGGGATTGAATCTCCTGCTCAAAGGCCTTATGGGCATTACCTGTGAGATTAAGGGCGAGGGCTACTTTACGAATTATAGCATGGGAGAGTGGAACTTCACTGGTGGGTCCAATGATTAGAGTTTCATCTCCTACATGCAGGAAACCATAATAGAGAAATTCCTCTGTGACATAGTAACCTATTTCCTGTTGCAGTTCTAAGAGGGTTTCTCGATGTAGGTCAAGGGGATTGGCCGAGAAGTGGACAGGAGACATCTGATAGATGACATCTTCCCCTTTTAAATACACTATCTGCAGCCCTGTGAGATTACCAACTATCTGACACATATAGACCTTATCATCCATGCTGACTCTATTCATATTCTTATCCTGGTCCCTCCTACCTTATGCTCTGTATTGTCTACTCATATCATAACAAATCAGATGTGAATTACATAACAAATCTATAAAAATAATAACAAATACATAAGAGTAATCCTTGGAAACTTGGTACATTACAATCAGATATTTTCTAAGTAGGAGGAGCGTATGAAAGCAATTCGATTACGGACAGAGTATCTGGTGAATCCAGTTGGAATCAGTATTCAGAAGCCACGACTCATGTGGAATTGTGCGAATGGTGATAAACAGGATGCATATCAGATTCAGTGTTTTTCTATAGATTATCAAAGGAAGGAGATTTGTGGGGGAATGCCGACAGAAGAGAGCATCCAGAAGGACCTCTATGATGAGTCCGATCTCCTCTGGGATAGTGGACGTGTGGAGTCACAGGCTATGCAGGCTGTATTCCCACTGGAACTAGAAAGCCGTCAGGAGATTCATTGGCGAATTCGTCTCTGGGGAGACAGCAGTGAGACAGCAGGACCATGGGCAGAGGCTAGCTTCGAGATGAGTCTCCTAGAGGCCTCGGACTTTACAGCCCAGTGGATTACTGGTGACTACCATGTGAGGAAAAAAGAGCGTTATCCAGTGGATTGCTTCCGTAAGGAGATTACCCTGCAGGGACAGGTGCAGAAGGCACGTCTCTATATCACCGCCTGCGGTCTCTATGAGGCCTGCTTAGATGGAGAGAGAATCGGAGACATGGTGATGGCCCCAGGCTATACCGACTATACCAAGCGTGTACAGCTCCAAACATATGATGTGACAGATTTCCTGAAAGAGGAACGTTCTCATGAAGGGAATGAGGACAGGGAGAAAAACCGCCCTAAGAACCCGTCTGATGCCCAGAATACAAAAATTTTCCACACAGTAACCGTCGAACTGGCAGATGGCTGGTACAGAGGCTCCTGCGGAGCATGGGGACTGAAGAATCAGTATGGCAAAGAGACCAAACTCTATGCTCAGCTAGAAGTGACCTATTCTGATGGTAGTAGAGAGGTCATCAACACAGACTCATCCTGGGAATGGTCCAATGATGGCTCCATTCGCCTAGCGGACAATAAGGATGGAGAGATTGTAGATGGTCGTATGACTCCAAGCTATCAAGGCCATGCCAAGGTGACGCATCATCCTGTGATTCCAACTGCCTCGAATAATGTGGCTGTGAAGCAGCAGGAGAGATTCCGTCCTGCGATCCTCCATACGCCAAATGGAGAGACTGTATTGGATTTTGGTCAGAATATAGCAGGCATTATTTCTTTTACAGTATCTGCTCATTTTGGTCAGAAGATGGAGTTTTTATGCGGAGAGATGCTGGATCAGGATGGGAATTTTACCCAGGAAAATATCCAGCTAAAGAGAAAGGGCATCGTCACTCCTCTTCAGAAAATCCAATACATTTGTCATGAGGGACAGAATCATTATGAGACAAAGTTTGCCTTCTTCGGATTCCAATATGCCTTGTACAGAGGAGATGTAGAACTCCAACCAGAGGATGTGGAAGCTGTAGCAGTCTATTCCGATATGGAGCAGACGGGATTCTTTACCAGCTCCCATCCATTACTGAATCAGTTTGTGGATGCAACCATCTGGTCTGCGAAGGGCAATCACCTAGATATCCCAACGGACTGTCCTACCAGAGAGCGCCATGGATGGACTGGAGATGCGCAGATCTTCTTTGAGACAGCCAGTATCCTCTTTGATTTTGCAGCATTTTCTAGAAAGTACCTGCAGGACGTATTCGACTGGCAGAAGCCCAATGGTAAGTTGCCCCATATCGTCCCAGAGGGTGGCGCAGACTTCTATATGGCCTCTATGAATGGCTCCGTAGGCTGGGCAGACATCGGCATTCTGATACCTTATCGCTATGCAAGGATCTTCGGGGATTCCACGATTCTAGAGCGCTACTACGATGGGATGGCTCGCTATGCCAGATTCATGGAGTCTCGCTGTGGGAAGCGGATGCCAATTTTCGCTGAGCACATCAAATTATCCAAGAAGGCACAGAGATATCTGGTGAATACAGGTCAGAGCTACGGCGAATGGGCTGAGCCAGAGGATGTATGTAAGTTCCGCTGGCAAGACTTCGTTGCGCCTCATCCGGAGGTGTCCACCGCCTACACCGCGTATGTACTTGGTCTCATGGCAGAGATTGCAGAGGAGCTTGGACATGAAGCAGATGCTAGGGAGTTCCGAGAGACCTCAGCAGGTTGTCGTATGGCTTATCAGGAATTAGTTGAAACCAAAGAATACACACTAGATACGGATCGACAGGCCAGATTGGTGCGTGGTCTATATTTCCATCTCCTAAGCGATAAGCAGGCGGAATATTGCAGAAAGCGTCTGATCCAGGCCCTGGAGAACTATGGATGGCGCCTAGGTACAGGATTCCTGTCTACACCACTGATTCTAGATGTACTGCAGGATATCGATATCGAGGCTGCCTATAAGCTCCTCCTCAATGAGGAGATCCCAGGCTGGTTATCCATGCCGAAAAATGGAGCCACCACGATCTGGGAGAACTGGAATGGTCCATACAATACCCAGGGTGCAGGCCTTGGTTCTCTGAATCACTATTCCAAGGGTGCTGTCTGTCAGTGGCTCTTCGAATCCATGTGTGGCATCCAGGTAGATGGTGAGAATCACTTTACCATTGCACCTCATCCAGGTGGTGGCATGGAACATGCCCAGGCACGCTACAAAAGTGTCTATGGTGAAGTGTCCAGTGGCTGGAAGCAGATGGATACAGGATATACATATCAGATTACCATTCCGGCAAACTGTACAGCCACAGTGATCCTGCCAGGTAGAGATCCTGGAGTCTATGGCCCAGGTAGTTATGCTCTATAAATGTAAACCATCCTGATAGCTGGTGGATAAATCTAGTATAGAAAATTAAGCAGCATGAAAAGAATGGAGACAAGGAATGAAGATATTCATGATCGGAGGCACTGGCCTCTTAGGAAGTGAAGCAGCTAAGGTTTTGATCGAAAGAGGACATGAGGTATTGTCCATTGCACTACCACCATTACCACAGGGAGCAGAACTTCCTCCTGAGATGCAGATCGAATTCGGTAACTACATAGAGATGACCGATGAGGAGATCCGTGGCTATATGCAGGGCTGCGAGGGCTTCGTATTTGCGGCAGGTGTGGATGAGCGTGTAGAGGGACCAGCACCAATCTATGACCTTTTCAAGAAATACAATATTGATCCACTGAAGAGACTCCTGACCATCGCAAAAGAGTGTGGAATCAAGCTATACTCAGTCGGGGTACAAGCTTCGACTGCGTTAAACGCTCCGCGAGGATGCGCACGGATTCGGACAGGAATTTGTCTGCTGAAGCAGACCCGAATCCGGCGCGCAAGACTCGCGAGCGAGTCTTGACTATAGGATGGGAATAAAAACCAGTAGGGAGAAACTGGTTCGTAAGCATAGAGCAACATTATGTTGCATGGAGGTTTTTATGAAGTTGCCAAATAGTATGGTGAAATCTAAGGAAGTGACCCAGGCCGAGCGATGGCTGGGTTACCTGCTTGGGCCTGCAGGTGCCCTGCTTCTTAATGCAGTACTTGCAACTTACTTGAATGTCTATTATACGGATGTACTGAAGCTGACAACCATTGGCGGTGGTTCATTCTTAGCTATTTTTCCAATTGTATCGAAGGTGTTCGATGCCATTACCAATGTGGTCATGGGATATATCATTGACCGCACCAAGTCCAAACAGGGTAAGGCACGTCCGTGGCTATTCCTGTCTGCTTTTCTGGTGCCAATCTCTGGTCTGCTTTTATTTGTAGTGCCGAGAAGTAACTGGATTGTACAGATGATTTGGGTGGTATTCTCTTACAATCTCTTTTACTCCATTGCTTATACCATCTATAACATGAGCCACAATCTCATGGTGCCATTATCTACTAGAGATACTACAGCAAGAGGTTGCTTATCTGTATTCAACCAGATTACCACCATTATGATGAGCGGTATCTTAGTGGCACTGGTATTCCCAATGCTGATTATGCCAATGGTAGGCGTAGATCCTCATAAGTGGCTGACATTAATGGGTATTCTCTCTATCCTGGCGTTTCCTTTGACCCTGATGGAGTACTTTTTCACAAAGGAGAGAGTCACAGAGGAGATTGGTAATCAGCAGGAGACCATGTCTCTACGAGAGCAGATGAAGATCGTCTTTACAGACAAGTATATGGTCTTGGTCTACATTTACTTCCTGATCTATACCATTGGATCATCCATGAAGAATCTGGGGCTGGTCTACTTCTGTAACTATGTACTTGGTACCTATAATGATGGCTCCACACAGACTATGGTATCAGTAATCGGCGGTATCCCAATGGGACTGGGAATCTTCTTGGTATGGCCAATTGCTAAGCGAATCGGCAAGCGTAATATCACAATGTTTGGATTCATTATCTATGCTCTGGGAAGCTTCATCTGCTGTATGAACCCAACCAATATGACAGTTGTTCTGGTGGGACAGTTTATTAAGAATATCGGTGGTCTCCCAAGTGCATATGTTTTCATGGCTCTTTTCGCAGACTGTCTGGATCATATCGAGTGGAAGTCGAAGGTACGTGTGGATGGTGCGGCTATGAGTATCTATAATATCATCGCCGTATCTACCGTGGGTATGTCTACAGGACTCTTCAATCTGATTCTGTCTAAGGCAGGTTATATCGCACCGAAGATCAATGAACTGGGACAGACCATTGCTGCAAAGCAGCCAGAGTCCGTACTGCAGGCCATTACCTTTAGCTTTGTCGGTCTAGAGGCCATCACAGGTATTGTGCTGGCGGTGATCCTATTCTTTGTAAATGTTGAGAAGAATATCGATAAGGAGCAGGCTGAGATTAAGGCGAGACATGAGGGATAATGATGGATATTGGCAAGGAACAAGCCGAAATCAAGGCATGATATAAGGAGTAATGATGAATATAGAAGAGTTAATTAGGGAAATGACAGTTGAGGAGAAGGTGGCCCTGGTTTCAGGGACAGACTTCTTCTACACCAATCAGATTCCGCGACTTGGCATCCCAAGTCTCTGCATGTCAGATGGCCCTCACGGACTGAGAAAGCAAATCGGAGAGGGTGACAATGGAATCAGCCAGTCGGAGCCGGCAACGGCTTTTCCGACAGCTGCAACCGTGGCTACTAGCTGGAATCCTGAGAATGCTCGCCGGCTGGGGGAGGCTATCGGCGAGGAGTGTAAGTACTATGGTGTACATACCATTCTAGGACCTGGAATTAATATCAAGAGGAATCCACTCTGCGGACGTAATTTCGAATACTATAGCGAGGATCCCCTGCTGGCGGGTGTCATGGGAACTGCAGAGGTAGAGGGTGTGCAGAGCACAGGGGTCGGTGTATCCCTCAAGCATTTTGCACTGAATAATTCTGAGAACTACCGATTCTTAGGAAATTCTGTGGCCAGTGAGAATACCATTCGTAATCTCTATCTGAAGCCATTTGAATATGTGGTGAAGCACGGGAAACCGGCAACAGTGATGTGTGCCTATAACCAGATCAATGGAACCTACTGCTCGGAGAATAAGTGGCTCTTAACAGATGTGCTTCGTGATGAGTGGGGCTTCGATGGTGTGGTGATGTCCGACTGGGGTGCTGTCCGTGATCGAGTGGAGGCACTGAAGGCTGGCATGGACTTAGAGATGCCAGGAGATACCGCCATCTGTCGCCGCAGATTATTGGATGCCCTGGCAGAGGGAAGTCTGTCAGAGGAAGTGCTGGATCAGTCCTGCCGTCGGATCCTGAAGTGGATCAATACCTATGTGCCACAGGCTGGCAGTGCGAATCAGGAGCAAGCAGGTAGTTCGAATCAAGAGCAGGCAGGTAGCACGAACCAAATGGATGCTACTAGGTCGGTATCGACTTCCGCAGAAAGGAAGACCGCACCCGACTGGATAGCTCATCATAAACTAGCCGCAGACATCGCTGCTGATTCAGCGGTTCTCCTAGAAAATGACGGTGTGCTGCCGTTGTCGGCTGAGACACCAGTGTATGTGGACGGTTTATTTTTCCATAATATGCGCTATCAGGGAGCAGGAAGCTCCATGATCCATCCCACTCAGGTGACCAGCCCTGAGGATGCTTTCCGTCAACATGGAGTGAAGGTGGTTGCGCTAGAGGAGAGTCAGGTTGCTCTGGCCTTCATCGGACTGACAGATGACTATGAGTCGGAGGGTGGCGATCGCGAGCATATGAGACTGCCAGAGGAGCATATCGAACTGGTAGAGCGGCTGATTGCTAGCGGGAAAAAGGTTGTAGTTGTATTATTCGGCGGAGCACCTATGGAGCTGCCATTTGCAGATCGGGTGAGCGCCATTCTAAATATGTATCTCCCAGGGCAGAATGGGGGAGAAGCGGTCTATCGTCTGCTCTATGGCGAGGTCAATCCATCGGGTAAGCTGGCTGAGACCTGGCCGATGCACTATGAGGATGTTCCTGGGCATGAGGAATTCGGAAAGCACAGGGTAGAGGTCTACCGTGAGGGCTGTGAGGTAGGATATCGCTATTATAATAAGCATAAGATTCCGGTTCGTTATCCATTTGGATATGGGCTGAGCTATAGCAGATTCCAGGAGAGTGACTGGGAGTGTGTGATTGGTGATGCAGTCACCTACCAGAATACAGTCGCCTACCAAGATACGGTAGCCTACCAGAATGCAGTCGCACACCAAGATGTAGTCACCTACAAGAAGACTGTGACGAATGTGGGAGACAGGGCAGGTGCTCAGGTTGTAATGCTCTATCTGGATGGAGAACTGGCTGGTTTCAATAAAGTGTACTTAGAAGCCGGCGAGACGAAGATTGTGTATGTTACGGTGGAGAAGGAAGAGCGTCAGCAGTATTCCGATGAATATACCATTCCAGCTGAGGGGCCAAGTTTCCCTGTAAGCTTGGAGTCTCGTTTCACAGACCTAAAACAGAGCTTTATGGGACGAATCCTATTCAATGCAGTGCTATCGGTAGCAGACAAACAGGCTAAGGAAGCGGAGAAGATGCCTGAGGGCCCAGAGCGAGATAATAAGGCTAAGGGAGCACAATTCCTAAGACGAATCCTAGAGAGTAACTCTCCTAGATCCATGTCTATGACAGCAGGAAAGTCCTTCCCCTATAACTTCGCGGAGGGATTCGTAGAACTCACCAATGGCCATCTGATTCGAGGAGCGGCTTGCTTCCTCAAGAAGATTAAGGCCCCCAAATTACCCAAGGAGGAGTAGGAAATTGGGAGTTCTTATAGCAAAAATTTGACGAGTTGTAAAAGCCTTCTTTACTAGCCATCCAGTAAGGAGGGCTTTTTAGTTGCTGGTAAGACCGTAAGGAGGCGGTAGTTGCTGGATAGTCGGTATGGAGGTTTTCAAATTCATTCTTTAGTACCATCCATGTAGTGTTTCAAGAGTGCCTGCGATCCGTTATTTGCTTCGCCATGATCTGAAAGGTCCTGGCAGATATCCCGGACTGCTTCTGTGATATCAAGCTTCAGCCCGTGTTTTTCGGCAGCTGTGTCGGCCAGATTCATGTCCTTAATGAAGTGCTTCATAATGAAACCGGGATTGAAGTCGCCTTCCATGCCCCTTTTGGCAACCTTCGACAACTGGAAACTCCCAGCAGCGCCGGTTGCAATGGTGTTCACCATCATTTCTTCATCCAGGCCGACGGCTCTTGCATAAGCGATGGCTTCACAAGCCCCGGCAAGGGCACCTGCGATGGCAATTTGATTACACATCTTGGTATGCTGGCCACATCCGGCGTTTCCGGTATAGACAATGGTTTTCCCCATGGCTTCAAAGGCAGGATAAACAGCATCGAAATCTTCCTTGTCACCTCCCGCAAGGATCGTCAGTGTTTTGGCTTTGGCACCGGAATCGCCTCCGGTTACCGGCGCATCCAGGCCATGGAAGCCGGCTTTTTTTGCTTTTTCATATAATTCTACGGCAAGCTTTGGGTCGGATGTGGTCATGTCAACGAGATAGGTGCCGGGAACTGCTCCTTCAAAGACGCCGTTTTTTCCAAGATAGACTTCTCTGACATCTTTTGGAAAGCCGACGATCGTGATGACAAGATCTTGATTCCTGGCGCAAGCTGCAGGTGAGTCTGCCCAGGCAGCGCCCTCCGAGATCAGGGGCTCAGCCTTGGACTTGGTCCGGTTGTAGACCGTCAGTTGAAAACCTGCCTTCATCAGGTTTCTTACCATGGAGGACCCCATAATTCCGGTTCCAATAAAACCGATGTTCTGAATACTCATCGTTACTCCTTCCTTTCCCTTTTCTATCTTTTATTCTTTGATATGGGTTTCAAAAGCACCTTTTGACACTGTAATCATTTTATCATGAAAATCTCCGGACGAATCTTGAGAATTTGAAGCGAAGAGTTCGCGGATTTTGTTCCTCTCTACGTCAGCGGTGTAGATATAGGGGAAAACGGAGGCAAGATATTGCGGAGTAAAGAATGAATGGAGTTTGCTTTATTGGAAGGTATGTTCAAATTCACGACCATGACAACCGGATTCTTCCGATGATCATGAACCAAACGGAAAAACTTCTATAGACCGCTGTCGGCTCTCTTCACGGATGTGGTTGCAGGACTCTTTGCAAGAGTGCTGATGAGACAAAGAGAATGAACCAGGTAAGCACAGGCACAGGTACTACACAGGGTGCAGTTGGTAGTAACTATGTAGGACCATAAGTGAGGGCTTGCTGGGAGTAATGAAGGAATTCCTGGTAAATCATAGACTTTCTGCATAATATGCGAGAAAGTCTATAGGAACCTGTGATTTATGGAAGATCTAGCGCTGGATTGAAGCGAAATCATAGACTTTTTCTTGATTTGTTGAAGAGAATCTATAGATTTCGAGGTATTCAAGCCTACCAAGAGTAAATTTAACCAGAGAAGTATCGACTTTCTAACAAAACCTGCAGGGAGTCTAGGAAACAGGAGATCACCCCCGCAAGCCAAGCTCCAAAAGGCAAGAGAAGTATCGACTTTCTAACAAAACTTGCAGGAAGTCTAGGAAACAGGAAATCACCCCCGCAAGGCGAAACAAACTGTGTCGGCCTGCATTTACTTGCTGATATAGTAGGGTATGTTTCGCCCAAAGTAGGCCGGCAGGGGCAAAAAGGTGAAACAAACCAAAAGAGAAGTATCGACTTTCTAACAAACCTGTAGAAAGTCTAGGAATCCACCCAATCAGCCTGGTTTTTTCCGCCCATGATCCCTATAATGAATGGTGGGCATTATAATAGACATTTAATAGTATGGCCTCCAGAGATGTAGAGCAGGCCCCATATATGGCCTCCAGAAATGTAGGCCAGGCCCACAACCATACAACAACCTACGATAACCAAACATAAACCATTTATCGTAGTATAACTTGCATTTTCCTAAAGGAAGACACCATGAATATAGAACGGATCAGAGACATTCAGTCTGGACTAGAAACTGCATATATCAATGGAAATCTGGCATCGAATCTAGAGTATAAGCCAGGCTTTGTCTCCAATAACCCAACAGAGGGGAAGAAGGTGATTTCCTCCATTGAGGATGAACTATTGCGCTGTGAGTCCTTTCAGATTAGTGTTGCCTTTATCACCATGGGTGGAATCACACCACTACTTCAGACCCTGCAGGAACTTGAGAAGAGACAGATTCCAGGAGAGATTCTTACAACAAATTATCTCAATTTTAGTGAGCCTAAAGCCCTCGAAAAGTTGAATAATCTCAAGAATATCACTCTTCGTATGTACGATGTGGAGTCTTCTGATAATGGATTCCACACCAAGGGATATATCTTCAGAAAGGATGAAGTCTATCGCATTATCCTTGGCAGTTCCAATATGACCAAGAATGCCCTGACACGTAATATCGAGTGGAATTTGCGTATTATTTCTACCGAGCAGGGTGAAGTCGCAGAGGAAATCCTTGAGGAATATAAGAATCTCTGGAATTCTCCATACACCATGGACTTTGATTCCTTCTACGAGATTTATAAGCAGCGGTATGAGATTATCCAGCATCAGAGAGAGATTGCAAGAAAAGAGGCCTTCCCATCCTTTGAGAAGTTCACTTTAAAACCAAATTCCATGCAGGAGGAATTTATCGTAAATCTGCGAAAGATTATTGAACAGGGCGAGGAGAGAGCCTTACTGATCTCTGCTACAGGAACTGGTAAGACCTACGCATCTGCCTTCGCTATGAGAGAATTGGGCTATAAAAGAGTGCTTTTTCTCGTTCATCGCGCACAATTGGCTCGCCAGGCGATGGACTCTTACCAAAAGGTATTTGATGAATCCATAACCATGGGAATGGTTGGTGCAGGTAAGCATGAGTACGACGCTGATTATATCTTCGCCATGGTTGAGACACTGAATCGGGACCAGCACCTATTCCAGTTTGCTCCCGATGCCTTCGATTGTATCATCCTAGACGAGGCTCATCATAGTCCAGCAAACACCTATCAGAAGGTGATGGATTATTTTCAGCCCAAGCTATTCCTGGGTATGACAGCGACTCCTGACAAGCGGGATGATAATCAGGATGGGAGAAATGTATACCAACTCTTTCATTATCAGATTGCTCTTGAGATTCGCCTCCAGCGTGCAATGGAGGATAATTTGCTCTGCCCATTCCACTACTTTGGGATTAACGATATCACCCTGGACGAGGATAAAAGGGAAGATAGGAGTACCCAGGGAACTGGAAGCGAACCTGCCTATGAAGTGAGAAATAATGATTCTAGTGAGCTAACCTTTTCTCAACTTACCAGTGACGAGAGAGTAAATCATGTCATCTCTCAGGCGGAATACTTCGGCTATAGCGGTAGTCGTGTGAAGGGCTTAATTTTCTGTAGTCGTAATAAGGAATGCCAGGAACTATCCAGAAAGTTCAATGAGAGAGGCTATCGTACCCTTGCACTTAGTGGCAGTGACTCTGAAGATACGAGAGCCCGTGCGTTTGAGCGACTTGCGATGGAGGAAGAAGACAGTAGTACTGAAATGCAGCCCTTGGACTACATTTTCTCCGTAGATATCCTGAATGAAGGTGTTGATATCGTAGAAGTAAACCAGGTAATCATGCTTCGTCCCACAGAGTCTCCGATCGTCTTCATTCAGCAGCTGGGGCGAGGCCTGAGAAAGGCATATGGCAAGGAATATGTGGTGATTCTAGACTTCATTGGTAACTACAAGAATAACTTCATGATTCCGGTGGCGCTGTCAGGAGACCGGACCTATAACAAGGACAATGTCAGACGCTATATGACTGAGGGTAATCGTATTATTCCAGGGGCTTCAACGATTCATTTTGATGAGATCAGTCGTAAGAAGATCTATGCTTCCATTGATAATGCTAATTTTAGCGATATCAAGTTAATCAAAGAGAGCTATAACAACCTAAAGAATAAACTGGGAAGAATCCCAGAATTAAAGGATTTTGATCGATATGGTGAGATGGATGTCTTACGAATATTCGATAATAAAAGCCTTGGCTCCTATTATAAATTCCTGTCCAAATATGAGAAGGCATATCCCATCCATTTGAATGAGAAGGAAGAACGGATGATACAATTTGTCTCAACGAAGCTAGCCAGTGGTAAGAGAGTTGAGGAACTTATCCTATTAAGGGAATGTATCCTGCACGAGCGAAATGTGATTGGATGGTTTGCAGAGGCTATGGAGGAGATCCATGGTAGTCTTCCGACACCAGATAAGATGCAGAATATAATTAACATCCTAACCAATGAATTCCCTTCAGGGGCTGGTAAGAAGACCTACGCTGACTGCGTATTTCTCCAGGCAGAGGACTATCTCCTAGGTCAGGAGCCAAAGACCCAACTAAATGAATCGATATCAAGAGACTCTCGTCAGAGAATGGCAAGATATGCAGCGAAACTATTAGGAAAGCAGCGGGAATACAGAACAAGTCTTGCTTTTAAAGAGATGCTTTTGAACCCTGAATTCAAACAGATGCTTATGGAATTAATAGAGTTCGGAATATCCAGAAATCAGAGGGACTATTCCAAGTATTACCAAGACACGGATTTTGTCCTTTACCAGAAGTATACCTATGAGGACGCTTGCCGTTTGCTAAATTGGGAGCATAATGAAGTTCCTTTGAATATTGGCGGTTATAAATTTGATAAGAAAACCCGGACACTTCCGGTATTTATCAACTATGATAAAGGGGATGATGTGGTGGACACCCAGCGATATGAGGATCATTTTTTGAGCCCCAATAAGCTGATTCACATTTCTAAGAGCGGCCGGTCTGTGGAGTCTGAAGATGTGCAGAATTTCTTACATGCCAGGGAGCGTAATATTGATGTCCAGCTCTTTGTACGCAAGAATAAGGATGATAAAATTTCAAAGGAATTCTATTATTTAGGTCGCATGCAGGCCACAGGTATGAGTAAGGAGTTCATCCTGCAGAACACCAAGAAGTCGGCAGTAGAGATTGAATGGATGCTAGATACTCCGGTCCGAGAGGATATCTATGAGTATCTGATTCGTGGATAAATGTAAACCAAGTTGGAGATATGTAAATGAAAACAATCAGAGTTGTAGCAGCAGTTATGAAGTCCGTAAATGAAGCTGGAGAGGATATAGTCTTCGCAACAGCACGTGGATATGGTGAATTTAAGGGAGGTTGGGAATTCCCGGGAGGTAAGATTGAAGAGGGTGAGACTCCTGAGGAGGCACTCCACCGAGAGATCATGGAGGAATTAGATACAGAAATCTCTGTGGGAGATCTGATTCATACCGTCGAGTATGATTACCCGAACTTCCACCTATCCATGGACTGTTTCTGGTGCCAGGTTGTGAAGGGCGACTTGGTTTTAAAGGAAGCAGAGGATGCGAAGTGGTTAACGAAGGCGGAACTTGATACGGTTGACTGGCTGCCAGCAGATATCACTTTGATCGATGCAATTCGCCAGGCGATGTAGAGATAGGAAAGGTATAATATGACCCGCTATACATACGGTAATCCGGACTCCAATCGGGTGCTCATCCAGATGGTGGATGACCATGACCTGTCAGTTATTGAGGATGAAGTCAACTATATTAGGCAGGAAGTCGGGGATGACTTCTACCTTCTGGCTCTGAAGGTAGAGGCCTGGAATCATGACCTGTCTCCATGGCAGGCGCCAGCAGCATTTGGCAATGAAGTCTTTGACGGAGGAGCATCTGAGACGCTACAGGGAGTTTTGGATGTAATCCAGGAAATCGAACCGAATGGTATGACTTCAGACAGACAGTACTTTATGGGTGGCTATTCCCTGGCAGGTCTCTTTGCCCTATGGGCTGGCTATCAGACGGAGATTTTTTCGGGAATTGCTGCGGCATCTCCATCTATTTGGTTTCCAGGTTTTGTAGACTACATGAAATCTAACTCGCTCAATTCAAACCGCGTCTACTTAAGCCTGGGGGACCGGGAAGAGCGGACGAGAAATCAGATGATGGCTACTGTTGGAGATTGTATTCGTGAGGCGGAGACAATTATTACTTCCACAGGAATCCCATGTGTTTTAGAATGGAATCAAGGCAATCATTTTAAGGATCCTGATATCAGAACAGGAAAGGCATTCGCCTGGGTTTTAAAAGAGGATTAAAAAAAGCTTGTGAAATGGGGCAATAGATCTTAGGAGGTAAATTTTATGGAGTTAAAAGAAAAACACTTATTACAGAACAATAAGGTCTGTATGATTCTAGGGTTAGTAATTCATGCATTTATTATTGCAGCAACTGTCCTTTATGCTGCTGGTAGACCTAATGAGGCTGTATTGACTCCAATCATGCTAGTGGTTGAAGTGGGCTGTGTCCTGGTCAGTGTCATTGGCTACCTGAAGGCTGGTAAGAGCGAGAAGGGGCATTATCCACAGCTTCTAAGTCTAGCAGCAGCTTACATGATTATGCTGGTAGGTTCAGTTCATATCCCATATATGTGGGCTATGGGTACTCTCATCGGTGTAGCTGTCTTTATCTATGATGACTTTAAGATCTGCTTCCTTTCGTCCTTTGTGGCTGTTATTGAGAATATCGCTTACGTTATTCTCTACTACGCATCACCCGTAAGTACCGTGGAGCCATTTAATAAGATCACCTTCATGGTGCCAACCAATATGGCCTTTGTTATTTTCTTTGCCATTATGAGCTGTGTGGTTGTAAAGATAAATGATAAGCAGAATCAAGAGATCATGGAGATGATTCGTGAGAAAGCAATTGCTCAGGAGGAGAGCTCTGAGAAGATTCGTCTAACCTCTGAACAGATCTCTAATAAGCTAGTAGATGCACATAGTGCTATGGATCACTTGTCCTCTAAGGTGAATTCCTCTGCGGAAGCCATCGAGCAGATCTCTGGTTCTGTAACTCAGACCGCCGAGGCTATTCAGACCCAGACAGAGATGAATAGTAATATCATGGGGTTCCTTGAGCATATCCAGTCTGAGTCCCAGGATATGAATAAGCTGTCCTCCCTTGCCCGCACCAATGTGGATGCAGGTAGCCAGATCATCCAGAATCTTGAGGCACAGGCGGAGAAGACTGCCGCTATTAACTCTCAGACTGCAGAGATGACCGCTGAACTGGCCAAGTCTGCAGAGACCGTTAAGAATATCGTAGAGACCATCTTAGGTATCTCCTCTCAGACCAATCTCTTAGCACTGAATGCTTCCATCGAAGCTGCTAGAGCAGGCGAGGCAGGTAAGGGCTTCGCAGTGGTTGCAGACGAGATTCGTAATCTCTCAGAGAATACCAAGGAGTCTGCTGAGCAGATTTCTAGCACGATTGATGTCTTAATCGAAAATGTAAACCGTGCTTCAGATAACATGCTTTTATCCGTAGAATCCTCCAACAGACAGGGAGAGATGATCCAGGAAACAGGGGCGAAGTTCTCTGAAATCAGTGATTCCTTTGATTCATTGTCTAAGAGTGTTTCTGATATCTCTCTTCGTGTGGATGACTGTGTGAAGGCTACCAATAAGGTTATGCAGGCTATTACAGATCTATCTGCTACATCAGAAGAAGTAGCAGCATCCTCTGAGTCCTCACTGGAACTGTCCCGTGAGTGCGCCAGCGATATGACCACTACCAATGATATTCTGAATACTATCTTGGAGATTGCTAAGAACTAACAATAGCAGCGAGTCTTGACCGGATATTGTTAAGGATGATTCATTCAATAGAGCTTGCAATCGACTGCTGAAAATGAATACAAACTGTCGTATTTGAAATTCAATTGAAAGTGTTTCATATACGACAGTTTTTTTAATGTAAGCTTGTTAAAATATGCACGTAGATTGTATGTTTTCACAAGGAGGAATGCAAAATGTACAAGGACACATTTGAAGCAGTTAGTAATGCAGCAGGAACGAAGGTTGGATTTCTGAAGAAGAATCCAATGGGCTATTTTCTTATGGCTATGGCAGCCGGTGCCTATATTGGATTCGGTAATGTACTGATCAATGTGATCGGTGGCATGCTAAATGGCGCACCACAAACCAAGATTGTTATGGGTGCAGCATTTGGTATTGCATTATCTCTGGTAATCATCGCAGGAGCAGAACTATTCACAGGTAATAATCTGGTTATGGTAGCAGGCATTTCTAAGAAGAAAATTACCATCCTAGATGCTATCAAGCTCTGGATTGTTTGCTGGCTTGGTAACTGGGCTGGATCTGTAGTGATGGCACTTTTATTCCAGTATTCTGGACTGAATAATGAAGTGACCGCAACATTCTTAGCGACAGCAGCTGCTGGTAAGATGGCGGTTCCATTCCTTCCACTTCTAATCCGTGGCATCCTGTGTAATATGCTTGTCTGCCTGGCTGTATGGTGTGGATTCAAGTGTAAGTCTGAGGCAGGCACTTTAATCATGATTTTCTGGTGCCTTTTTGCATTCGTTACTTGTGGTTTTGAGCATAGTGTTGCTAATATGACCCAGCTGACCCTAGCTCTTCTGAATCCCATGGGACAGGCTGTATCTGTAGGTGGATACTTCTATAACCTCGCCACAGTTACTCTTGGTAATATGATCGGTGGTATCTTCTTTATCGCCCTTCCATACTTCGCATCCCAGGCCAGGGACTGATATATATTTCTGGAATAACTATAAGAAATACAGGCATTGTTAATACCCCTCCTAGGGGGTAGATGAAAGGAATCAGACTTGGGGAAAATCCCAAGGTCAGGAAACCGAAATAGAACGATTTAGTTTCTGATATAGAAACTAGAATCGTTCTATTTTTTTTGACCGCATTAAAACTGATGAAGTGCGTTGCCATCTTCGACCCGTTGTGCCATAGTAAAGGAGTCATAAGAATACACACTAGAATCAATGGAGGAATCCTTATATGAATACAGACCATAGCAAAAAGTCCATGAGCTCTGCCCGCAGACAATCCACCCTACAGACATCACGTTGGATTGCAGGCGTCAGCGGAGTGTTATTTCTATTATTAATTGTCCTGGTGAAGACGGTAGACACTGCTACAGTTGAGGCTACAGGTAAGACCATGGGACTCTATACCTTAAATGGCGGATTTCATGCCCTGACTGGTGTCAATATGTTCTGGTACAAGCTGACGCAGGTACTTGGAGTCTTCCTTATTCTTGTAGCAGGTGGCTTTGCATTCCTTGGACTGCATCAGCTCATTAAGAGGAAGAGCCTTTTAAAGGTAGACCGATGCCTTCTGTGCCTGGGAGGACTCTACGCAGTGCTTATCGTTTTATATGCCTTCTTCGAGAAGGTTATCATCAATTATCGCCCAATTATTATGGATGGAAAACTAGCTGCAGAGGCATCTTTCCCATCCTCACATACCATGCTGGTATGCGTTGTCATGGGTAGTGCCGTGATGCTGATTCCTCACTATGTGAAGGATGCGAAGATTCGTCAGATTCTGCAGATTGTATGTCTCCTGGTGATTCTCATTACTGTCATCGGTAGACTGATTTGTGGTGTGCACTGGTTCACAGATATCCTGGGTGGTGTGCTGATTAGCATGACCTTACTCGCACTATTCCGTATTGTCTCTATGAAGAGAGGCAATCGATAAGTCTATGGGACAGGACGTGAATGATACAGTAGAGAATTTGAAAGATCCATCCAGGGAACAATCATTAGGAGAATTTATTATAAATCTTTAATGCATGTAAGCTCTTAAAACTCTTTACTTGAATAATTAGGTTCACTATAATTATTTACAAGTGTAGTTTATTGTTGTGTTTGCCGATGTAATGTGAATTAGTATACAAGATGTATTATATGTCCATTATATCGGCGTTTTTTAGCTAATGGAGGGCCTATGGAACTACAGATTAATGACTTAGTTACATCCATACGAAAAGAAGGCGTGGATGCAGCTAAAGCTGAAGCTGAGTCTATTCTTGCAGAAGCAAGAAAGAAAGCGGAGGCAATTATTTCCGATGCCAAAGTACAGGCACAGAATGAAAAGGCTGCGGCTGAAAAGGAAATCGGAATCATGAAAGAAAGCGCTTCCGTCAGCGCGGAACAGGCAAAGCGTGATGCTGTGCTTGCATTTAAGACGGAGATTCAGAAGGAATTCGAGAGAATCCTGAAGAATGATATTCAGAAGGAATTGTCTGGTGCAGCACTTGGTAAGTTAATCCGAGCAGCCCTTGCTGATGAGGATATCGCTTCCTACAAGGTTGAAGTTAGTGAAGTGAATGATGCTCTGAAGGCTGAGCTGGCTGAGGAATTAAAGAAGGGCTTAGAGATCAAGCCTACCAAGGGCGTTAAGGCTGGATTCCGACTGGCAGCGAAGGACGGCTCTGGTTACTTCGATTGCTCTGATGAAGCAATCGCTGAGATCATCATGCCATACTTCAGAGATCTGGACATCTAACAGGAGGTATCGAAATGGCTTCGTATTATTATTTGATTGCGAGCCTGCCAGATCTAAAGAGTGATGGGGAGATGCCGATTACATATCAGCAGTTTCTCGACATGTGTGAGAATACCGTAAGTGCTAAGACTTACCAGGCATTGAAGGACTTAGATCTCTCTAATGAAGAGGGACCGGTTGTCAAGGAATGGTCGAAGTCCTATGGGGCACTTACACAGGAGCTTAACTATCAGCGTAGTCAGAGACTGGGCAAGAGCTATCCGACACCTCAGGTTAAGGAATTCACCACCACACAGGTAGTTAGTAATGCAATCGCAGCCAAGAATCCTCTCGAAGGGGAGAAAATCATGCTGGAGTATCAGTTCCAGCTCCTTGACTCCATCGTAGGACTTCATATGTTCGATGACTATGTCTTATTCGGATATGCGATTAAGTTAAAGCTACTAGAGCGCCAGGCATGCTTCCACCGGGATAAGGGCGAGGCTGAGTTCAGGCGCTTAATGGATTTGGTACAGCAGCGAGTTTACAGTTTGTAAGGAATCGTAACAAACAGTGAAGCAAACAGGAGACTTATATGGAAATAGTAACAGGACATGTAACTGGTGTTAACGGTAACATGGTTAACGTAAGCTTCGAAGGTTCTGTTCGTAAGAACGAGGTGGGCTACATCGTCGTTGATGAGCAGAGACTGAAGGGTGAGGTTATCCGTATTACTGACGGAATTGCCAGTATGCAGATTTATGAGATGTCAAACGGCATCAAGGTCGGCGATCCAGTAGAGTTCACCGGTGAACTGATGAGCGTTGACCTAGGCCCAGGACTTCTGCAGCAGATCTATGATGGACTGCAGAATCCTCTGCCAGAGTTAGCAGAGCAGTGCGGATTCTTCCTTCAGAGAGGTGTCTACTTAGACGCTATCCCTAATCAGGATTGGGAATTTACACCAACCGCACAGGTGGGAGACAGCATTAGCGCTGGTGATACATTTGGTACTGTACCAGAGGGTATCTTCACTCACCACATCATGGCTCCCTTCACCCTGAAGGGAACTTGGACCATTAAGTCCTTAAAGGATAAGGGCACCTACAATGTACGTGAGACCATCTGTGTCATCACAAATGAGAATGGTGAGGAGAAGGAACTCTCCATGGTATTCTCACAGCCAATCAAGCAGCCAATCAAGTGCTACGAAGAGAGACTTCGTCCAGACGAACCACTGATCATGCAGCTTCGCTCTATCGATACCTTCCTTCCAGTTGCTAAGGGTGGTACCTTCTGTGTACCTGGACCTTTCGGTGCTGGTAAGACAGTTCTCCAGCATATGGAGGCCAAGAATGGTGAGGCTGATATAGTTATCATCGCAGCTTGTGGAGAGCGTGCCGGTGAGGTAGTAGAAGTTCTGACTGAGTTCCCTGAGTTAGACGATCCACGTACTGGTCGTTCCCTCATGGAGAGAACGATCATCATTTGTAACACATCTTCCATGCCAGTAGCTGCCCGTGAGGCTTCCTGCTACACAGCAGTAACCATCGCAGAGTACTACAGACAGATGGGACTGAATGTCCTGCTTCTGGCTGATTCTACATCTCGTTGGGCTCAGGCCATGCGTGAGATGTCTGGACGTCTGGAGGAGATCCCAGGTGAGGAAGCATTCCCAGCTTACCTTGAGTCTACAATTGCATCCTTCTACGAGAGAGCTGGTAAGGTTCGCCTGAAGGATGGTTCTATCGGTTCTGTAACCATCGGTGGTACTGTATCACCAGCCGGCGGTAACTTCGAAGAGCCTGTAACCCAGGCAACTCTGAAGGTAGTAGGTGCATTCCACGGACTCTCTCGTGAGCGTTCTGATGCACGTAAGTATCCAGCAATCGATCCTATGGAATCCTGGTCTAAGTACACTGGTATCATTGACATGGACCGTGTTGAAAAGGCTCGTGGAATCCTCCATAGAAGTATCGAAGTTAGCCAGATGATGAAGGTTATCGGTGAGGAAGGAACAACTGCTGAGGATTACATTACATATGAAAAGGGTGAACTCTTAGACGCGGTTTACCTTCAGCAGAACTCCTTCGATGAAGTCGATGCTGCAGACCCTCCTGAGAGACAGCGTATCGAGTTCGACGTACTGTATGGGGCACTGATGCAGGGCTATGATCTGGAAGACAAGAATGAGATCCGTGGATTCTTCAACCAGCTCCGTCAGGAATTCTTAGATTGGCATGGTTGCCTCTTTGAGACACCTGAGTTTGAAGCACAGAAGAATAAGATCACTGATTTCTATAAAGCCAAGGCGTTAGTGTAGGAGGTCTTCGATGCAGAAAGTATATACAAAAATTGAATCCATCGTCGGTAACGTAGTTACCGTCAGAGCTGAGGGCGTCCGTAATGGCGATCTGGCTCTGGTAGGCGATAGTTATGCAAATGTAATTAAGCTGGACGGAGATCGTGTATCTCTCCAGGTTTTCGCAGGTGCACAGGGTGTCAGCACAACTGATCCCGTTAAGTTCCTGGGCAGACCTATGCAGGTATCCTTCTCTGATCATCTCCTGGGCCGTATCTTCAATGGTGCTGGTGTTCCAAGAGATAACGGGCCAGCTCTGAAGGAGAACATGATCGATATCGGCGGTCCTTCCTTCAACCCTGCGAAGCGTATTGTTCCTAAGAACATGATTCGTACCGGTATTCCAATGATCGATGTATTTAATACACTGGTTGAGAGCCAGAAGCTCCCAATCTTCTCTATCTCTGGTGAGCCATACAATGAACTTCTTGCTCGTATCGCTCTTCAGGCAGAGGTTGATGTCATCGTTCTTGGTGGCATGGGACTGAAGTATGATGATTACCTGGCTTTCCGTGACACTCTGGAAAAGGGTGGCGCTATGAGCCATACCGTAATGTTCATTCATACCGCTGCAGACCCGACGGTTGAGTCTACACTGGTTCCTGATATGTCACTTGCTGTTGCTGAGCAGTTCGCGCTGGAAGGAAAGAAGGTACTGGTACTCCTTACCGATATGACCAGCTACTGTGATGCACAGAAGGAATTGGCAATCACCATGGAGCAGGTACCTTCCAACCGAGGATATCCTGGAGATCTGTACTCCATGCTTGCTTCTCGTTATGAGAAGGCCGTGGATATCGAGGGCGCTGGTTCCATCACAATCCTGGGCGTTACAACAATGCCTGGTGATGATGTCACACACCCTGTTCCAGATAACACTGGATACATCACTGAGGGTCAGTTCTATCTGAAGAACGGACATATCGAGCCATTCGGTTCCTTGTCTCGTCTGAAGCAGAACGTTAATGGTAAGACCCGTGAGGACCACCGTGCACTGATGGATGGTCTGATTAAGTTATACGCACAGTACCGCGAATCTCTTGAGAAGAAGTCAATGGGCTTCTCCATGAGTGAGTGGGATGAGAAGCTCCTGAAATATGGTGAACTTTTCGAGACCAAGCTAATGGATCTATCTGTTAATATTCCTCTGGAAGATGCACTGGATCTGGGCTGGGAAATCCTTGCAGAGTGCTTCGAGCCGAATGAAACCGGACTGAAGTCTAGCCTGATTAAAGAAAGATGGCCGAAAAAGTTGGATTAACATGAAGGAGTAATCTATGGCGATCAAACTCACGAAAAATGAACAAAAAGTGCAGAAGGATCACCTAAAACAGTATCAGCGTTACCTGCCAACACTTCAGCTGAAGAAACAGCAGTTACAGAGTGTTATCATGCAGGTTAATGCAGAACTGGAGAAGAAAGAGACCGAGCGTGAAGCAATGGTTGGTAATCTGAATGACTGGATCGCAGTCTTCGCTGAGAATCAGATTTTTCCTGAGGACAAGCGCTTAGATGATCTGGTTCAACCGGATTCCGTCATTGTAAAGAGAGAAAATGTGGCTGGTGTGAAGCTCCCAACCTTTGAGGAGCTGACATTCAAGGACATCTCTTATAACGTAGAGGACTATCCTCTCTGGGTGGACACTGCAATCGTAAAGCTCCGTGAGATTGCCCGTTTGGATGCATTGGTATCAACACTTCATCAGCAGGTTGAGCTCCTGGAAAAGGAACTCAAGACCACTTCACAACGTGTCAACCTGTTTGAGAAGGTGAAGATCCCTGAGGCTAAGGAGAATATCCGAGTAATCGGCGTCTACTTAGGCGATCAGCAGACAGCGGCGGTTGTCCGGGGTAAGATTTCGAAGAAGAAACTAGTGGAGGCAGGACGATGATAGAGAAAATGAAAATGGTCCACATCGTGACAACTGTTTCCCACAAGGATGATATGCTTCTGAACCTTAGAGACCTAGGTCTAGTTCATCTGGCAGAGAGAGCAAACGCTTCTAGCCAGGCAACTCAGAGATTCAGCGAACTGTCTAAGATCGCTTCTCGTCTCATGGAGTATGCACCGGATAAGAAGTCTCCTGAGGCAGGAAATGTAGACCAAGCGGTTCTTTCCGATGAAGCATTTCAGAAGATGTATACTGAAGTTAAGGATGCATTTGCCAAGAAAGAAAGCCTGGCACAGGATATCAGCAGTACCAAGACTGAGATTGAGCGTATCCAGGCATGGGGCGACTTCGATCCTCAGGATGTGAAGGCTCTGAAGGAATCGGGGATTGGTTTACATTTCTACCGTGTAGGTAAGAGGGAATGTCAGCTGATCATGCAAGATGATTCGATCAAGGCAATTCGTCTGGCATCGGTTGATAAGTCCGATACAATCGCAGTCATTGGAAAACTGCCACTGGATATACCAGCAACAGAATTCCAGCTGCCTCAAAAGGGCTTAACGGAACTCCGTCAGGATGTAGAGAATTATACGAAGGAAGCAGCTCATGTGGAGGAAGTCCTGAAGGATGCCTACAAGTATGAGAATAGCTTCCGGGATCAGATGCTGAAGGCACAGAATGCGGTGGATTATTCCGCTGCTGATGCAACTGTTCAGGGTGACGAGGAACTGGTTTGGATCTCTGGATACGCACCGGAAGTTGACCTGCCGGCCTTTAAAGAGGCTGCGGCGAAGAACAGCTGGGCCTATGCATTAGAAGATGTATCAGAAGAAGATGATCAGATTCCTACAAAGCTTCGCTTTAATAAGGTAACCAAGCTGATCTCCCCTCTGTATGACATCCTTGGAATTCTGCCAGGATACAGAGAAGCAGATATTTCTCTATGGTTTCTGCTTTTCTTCACCCTATTCTTTGCAATGATCATGGGTGATGGCGGATATGGATTCCTCTTACTACTTGCTACGATTGCTATTATTGCTAAGACCAAGAAACTAAGCACACCGACCTACCTGCTTCTGGTTCTCTCAATCGGAACCATGGCATGGGGTGCTATCACTGGAACATGGTTTGGTATGAAGTCTGCTATGGATGTGCCACTCTTAAGAGCACTGACACTGCCAGGATTCGCTAACTATCCAGAGTCATTCGGTGTGTCAGCTGCAGCACAGCAGAGCAATATCATGAAGTTCTCTTTCACCATCGGCGCTATGCAGATGGAATTAGGCTCACTTCTTTCTGTTAAGAAAAAGCTGGGAGAGAAGGACTTAAGTTTCATGGCGGATATCGGTTGGATGATCTCCATCGTTGCCATGTATCTCTTGTCTCTGTATCTGGTTATTGGCCAGAATGTGGCAATACAGCCTGTATTTGCAGCCGTAGGCGTAGGCTTTGTCCTGGTAATCCTCTTCGGAGGTATGGGCCCTGGCGTAAGCTTTGGACAGGGACTGAAGGCTGGTCTTGGTAATGCATTTACAGTATTCCTAGATACCATCAGCTGCTTCGGTAATGTAATGAGTTACATCCGACTCTTCGCTGTAGGTATGGCTGGCTTAGCAATTGCACAGAGTTTCAACAGCATGGCTTCTGGCCTGGCTCACGGACCTCTGATGATTGCAGCAATCATTGTTGTGGTATTAGGACATGCCCTGAATATCGTAATGTGTATTCTTTCCGTAGTGGTACATGGTGTACGTCTGAACGTATTAGAGTTCTCTGGTCAGGTTGGGCTGGAGTGGACAGGTATCCCATACGAGCCATTTAAGAAGAATGACAAGATTAAGAGTTAATAGCTAATAAAATTTCTTAGGTTAATAAAATTAGATATCTCTAATAGAGATAGAAAAGGAGAAAAACTATGAATATTGCATATATCGGTATGGCAGCTGCACTTGGCATCTCTGCACTTGGTTCTGCATTCGGTACTGGCGCTGCTGGTCAGGCAGCTGTAGGCGCTTGGAAGAAGTGCTATGAGCAGGGTAAGCAGGCACCTTTCATCATGATCGCTTTCGCTGGTGCACCTCTGACACAGACCATCTACGGATTCCTTCTGATGAATTTCATCGCTAATGCTTATAAGGCTGGCACAATCGATCCAGCACTTGCACTTGGTATCGGTATCTTCGGTGGTATTGCAATTGGATTCTCTGCTCTCTTCCAGGGCAAGACTGCAGCTGCAGCCTCTGATGCACTTGGCGCAACTGGTAAGGGTACTGCAAACTACTTCATCGTAATCGGTGTTATCGAGACAGTCGCTCTGTTCTCACTGGTATTCTGCATGCTTCTTCTCAGCACAGCAGCAATTGCATAAGTTTAAGAATTACCGAAGAAGTGTTTTTAGGCCGCCCCATCTGGGACGGCCTTTTTGCATGAAGAAAACGAAAGTATTCCATTATATACTTGAATTAATTGGATTCATTATGGTATTATAATAAAGTTTTTATTACTGCAGCATTTGATTGTCCTTAACTATTAACCGATGCAATGACTAGTGAGGAATAATATGGAAAAAAATATGAATTCAAATTCAAAAAAGGTAAAATCCATTGGACGTAAGATCTCGCTTATCATGGCAATTATGCTTGTTGTATGCATGATTGCTGCTGAGCTTATCGTTATTGGATTCGGCTCGAACATGGTGAAGAATCTCATTGACTCTTCATTGAAAAATGAAGTAACTGCTGATGCAGGAATGGTTAATAGAGAACTGAATGCCACATTCTACTATTTAAATGGAGTAGCAGACTCTGTTGAACAGAATGACTTCTCTGATGAAACTGCACTTCGTGCATATCTGAGTGGAACCATTGGTCGATATGACATGATTCCAACAGGTGCATATCTGGCACTGAATGATGGTACCTTTATCTACCCTGCAGATGCTTCTGTTGAGGAAGGCATTGATGTAAGTCAGAAGGACTGGTATAAGGAAGCTATGGGTTATACCAATAAGTACTTCTATTATTATGACCAGCCATACTTCGATAATGCGACCGGAAAACTGTGCGCCACTGTTCAGAGACATGTACATCTGAAGGATGGCCGTGAGGGTGCCTTCGTTGCAGATTTAATGATCGGCTCTGTTCAGAAGAAGCTGAAGGATGTGAAACTCTATGAGACAGGTAAGGCTATGATGGTTACCACCGATGGCATGGTACTGTCTTATGACAAAAAGGATGCCTGTGGTAAGAATCTGAAGGACCTGAAGAATGATGCAATCCTGACAGGTATTTCTAAGGTCCTCAATGCGAAGGATGGAGTGGTTACCAAGGTTGATTGTGGACATAAGTACTACATGGCAACCTCTACAATTCAGGGAACAAACTGGAAGGTTGTAATCTATGCTAAGACTTCAGAAGTATTAGCGACACTCTATCATATGGTTGCTATCCTTGCTATCTTCACCATTATCGTAGTTGCTGCCGTTGTATTCCTAATGACACGTATTATGAATCAGCTGATTAAGAAGCCTGTAAATGAATTGACAGGTAATATTGACCAGATTGCGAAGGGTGACTTTACAGTTGAAGTAGAAGCAAAGGGTAATGACGAAATCGCCTATATGAACACTGCAATGGGTGACTTTATCCAGGGTATGCGTACATCCCTTACTGATATTAAGGATGTATCTGAGAGACTTCGCTCCGACGCACATACTTCTCAGACAACAGCAGAGAAGTTAGAGGATGCAGCTGAGAATCAGTCCGCATCTATGGAGCAGATCCGCGGTAATGTATCTAACATGGCAGATGCAGTAACAGAGGTTGCAGAGAGTGCAACTACTCTGGCTCAGACTATCGAGGATGTGACAGAGGGAGAGCAGCGCATCGAGTCTTCTATGAATGGCCTGGTGAAGAAGGCTGAAGTAGGCCAGCAGGACATGGTTACTGTAGCAGAGGGCATGAATAATGTGGTTAAGTCCATGGCAGACATGGCAGAGGCAGTAACTGGTGTGGATGAGGCTGCACAGCGCATTAATAATATCATAGATATGATTACAGCAATCTCTTCACAGACCAACCTCTTATCCCTGAATGCTTCCATCGAGGCAGCTCGTGCTGGGGAAGTAGGACGTGGATTCGCAGTAGTAGCATCTGAAATCGGAGATCTGGCTAAGAATTCTGCAGAGGCAACCAATCAGATTGCAGAGATCATCACAGAGATGTCCTCTCGTGTGAAGCTTTTGTCTGAGAAGTCTGAGACCAACTCTGAACTGATTAATAGCAATGCAGAGTATGTCAATTCTGCTGCAGCAACATTCCATGAGATCACTTCTGAGCTGTCTGAGGCAACAGAGACCCTGAATGAAATGGCTGAGAAGATGAACACTGTGAATGATGTTGCGAATAACATGGCGGCCATTTCCGAAGAGCAGTCCGCATCTACTCAGGAGATCTCCTCTACAGTAGATATCGTAACAGAGGCTGCACGTGGAGTTGCTGAGTCCAGTGATCATGTAGCAAAGGCTGCAAACTCCGTAGCAGATGCAGTTGAAGTAATTAATTCTAACTTAGATCGTTTTATGATTTAAGTTGATTGATCCGTCGTATAGCGATGGATTGAAAAGATAGACCGAGATGGGATTTCCATCTCGGTTTATTTTTTGCCGAAACAGTTGCTTGGGGAAACAGGTTTCCAAAAATCGATAGGATTCGTTCAAAAAATTGAATAAAAACAGGAAGCTAGTTTCGTTAAATATTGAGGCTTTCATTAAATATGTAAAAGCCTATGATAGAAGTGTAATAGGTGTGTGGAACGATGGTTCTACTTGTAACAACCTTGGGGGGTGAATTTATGATAAGCTTTATTGTCTGTTTGATTGTCCTTATCGTCGGCTACTTTACCTACGGTAAATTCGTAGATAATGTTCTAGCCCCAGATGATAGGGAGACGCCAGCCGTTAAAATTAACGATGGTGTCGACTACGTAGTGTTGCCGCAATGGAAACTGTTCCTTGTACAGCTTCTAAATATTGCGGGCTTAGGACCAATCTTTGGTGCTATGCAGGGTGCTCTTTGGGGACCAATCGTATTCCTGTGGATTACCTTTGGTACCATCTTCTGTGGAGGTGTACATGATTACTTCTCCGGAATGCTTTCTGAGAGAAATAATGGTATGTCCATTTCGGAGGTTACAGGAATCTACCTGGGTGGGTTTATGAAGAATGTCATGCGTGTCTTTGCTGTCATTCTACTGATCATGGTTGGTACTGTGTTCGCTGTTGGACCTGCAGGTCTCTTGGTTGAGCTGATGAAAGAAAAGGGAGTCAGCGGACCATTTGCAACTGCAACTACCTGGCTTGCAATTGTACTTCTCTATTACTTCATCGCAACCTTTATTTCTATTGATAAGGTTATTGGTAAGATCTATCCAGTCTTTGGTATCTGCCTAATTATTATGGCTATTGGTGTGGCTATTGGATTACCACTTAATGGCTACCATACGCCTGAACTCTTTACCCATTTCTATAACATGCATCCAAATGGAACACCAGTCTGGTCCTTCATGTTTATCACAGTAGCATGTGGTGCTTGTTCTGGATTCCATTCTACACAGTCGCCTATGATGGCACGTTGCTTAAAGAGTGAGCGCCAGGGACACTTTGTATTCTATGGTGCCATGGTAGCAGAGGGTGTCATTGCACTGGTTTGGGCTGCTGCTGGCTGCTCGATTTATGAAGTCACAAATGGATTGAATACAGGATTAAGTACAGCACTTGTTGCTGGTCAGCCTGCAGCCATCTATGATGTATGTGTAAAGACTATGGGACCTATTGGCGTAGTACTTGCAATGCTAGGTGTTATTGCATGCCCGATTACATCTGGTGATACAGCCTTCCGTTCTGCTAGATTGACGATTGCAGACTGGTTTGGTATCAATCAGGATAAATGGACTAAGAGATTAGAACTATGTGTACCAGTGCTGGGCATTGGTGCAATCCTTGGATTTGGTAATACGTTAGGATTCCTGTCCTATCAGGTTGTATGGAGATACTTCTCCTGGACCAACCAGACCCTGGCTATGATTGTGCTGTGGTCTGCAGCTATGTATCTGGCTAAGGAAAAGAAGAATTACTGGATTGCTGTTGTACCTGCTATGTTTATGACAGGTGTATCCTCCACTTACTTTATGATGGCACCAGAGTGCTTAGGCATGATTCAGCCACTACAAAATAATATAGCCATAGCATATCCAGCAGGTATCGCCTTTATCCTTCTGTTCCTGGCACTTTTTATGCGCGCAAAGAATAAAGCAGTAAAAGCTTAATGACTTCATTTGAGGAGACTTATTATGTTAACGCCTACTAGAATCGGTCAGCATGATCTGACAAGAGATGAACTAAAAATGGATAAGAGAGGATGCAAGCGTATTGGCCCCTGCGGATTTGGTCAGAAGGCTATCTATCTAAATTCCTTTTTTATCGACAGGAGATTCTATGTCACCTGGGAGGATGTATCTCGGATATATAAGAGAGTGGCTATGTCTAAGGGAGGATACTCTGGCCGGGGAATTTTTTCATCCATGGCATATCTGGTTGTGGAAATGAAGGGCGGAAGCGTAAAGCAGTGTAACTTCAAATTTGAGGATCAAGTAGATCAATTTATCGATATGGTTCAAAAAAGTCATCCAGAGATACCAATTCATTCGGAGGCTGCAGAAAAGAAACTAGAAGAGGCCAGAAGAGAAGAAGAAGCGAGATATATTAAGAACCTGTCAGAGGAAGCCAAGGAGTCTATCGCAAGGCTTGAAGAGGCCAAGGAATATCTGGAGAAGAATCCAGAAATAGGCAGAACCCTTACCCGTGCAGCTAAGCAGAAGCGTTCTGTAGATGGTATTCGTAAGTCGAACTTACTTGCCGCTTTATGTATTGCAGGTCTAGGGGTAGGTTCGATTATACTTGGTATTTACAATATTATTCTAGGGAATCGTAGCTGGGCTAGTTATGCCGTACTTTTTGGATTTGCTTTTATCTTCTCTACTGCAGCGGCAGGAATCCTTCCTACCATGCATCACAATCGTCGGAGTGTCCAGAAGGATTGGGAAGAGGCAGTGCGTCTTGCCAGAGACTATATAAGAAAGTATCGTGTAAGGACCGTGGGAAATGGGGGGAGAAAAAGCAGTCAGACATACAGCGCCCCAGGCGACTTTCCATTACCAGCTCAGTACGCTCATCCTGTGGTCATAGATCGCATGATTCGTGTGATCCGAGAGGGGAAAGCCAAGGACATTGAAGGCGCCTATCAGATTATGTCTAAGGAGCTGAAGGCCCTCGACCATACCAAGCAGGTAACCCAGAAGGAATATGATGAAATCGTGGCGATTAAGCCCATGTTCATTGTTATGGATTACCAGTAAGTAACTGTAAAATGGTGTATATGTGAATACACTACTTTTGTAATAAAGCTCTAGCATAACCTACATAGTAGAGGGATCCCATGATGCAGATGATGTCCGATGAATCGGCAGTCAGAAGTACATGTTGGATCCCTTCTTCTATGCTTGTAGCTGCAGTAACAGGGACCCGTGGGGCCATATCCTTGATCCTACCGGCCAAAGCTCCTGCATCCATACTTCTTGGATTCGGTACAGGAACTGTGGTGTAACTCTTCGCCAGGGGTAGTGTAGCTTCAATCATCTGGTCTATTGCCTTATCCCTAAGGATTCCCATGACAAAGTGCACACGGCATTCTGGGAACTCAGACTGTAAACTGTTAACCAGCGCCTCGACACCCTGTCGGTTATGGGCGCCATCGAGGATGATGGTGGAGTTTGGCGCCATAGCTGTTTCGATCACCTCAAAGCGACATGGCCAGGTGGCCTGGGCCAGTCCCTGCATGAGAAGCTCTGTAACCGTACCATGGATGGCGAGTTCTCCAATTATGGTATGAAGAGTTGCATCTAATATCACAGGATTTGTTTGGGCCTTGTCTTCGGATTCTTTTGATGCCCATATGGTATGGCCTGCACCAAGCAGTCGCCTAAGGCACATCAGGGCCGCAGATGCGGCAGTACCGGCATTGACCTCTTGGTATTTACCTCTCATCTTGAAGTGGAGTCCGGTCTTATCTACTACTCCAGCTCCACCAGCATCTCCAACCCCAATAGCATCTCCAACCCTACCAGCATCTCTAACCCCACCAGCCATCTCATGAACAGGTGCGTCACCGCAAAACTCCGCCTCTAGTCCCTTTATATCTAGTGGAACCGACTCTACCAGAGGGATATCTAGTTCTTTGCAGCAATCAATAATCACATCCATAGCCTCAGGATCCTGTGGGGCAGTGATACAGACCGTGCCTGGCTTTAGGATGCCGCACTTTTCCCTTGCGATTTCCGTCAGAGTGTTCCCTAGAATCTCCATGTGATCATATTGAATTGGAGTCAGCACACTTACCTTAGGTGCCGGGATTACATTGGTCGCATCTAAGCGCCCACCCATGCAGACCTCTAGGATGGAGAATTCGCACCCCAGCTCCTTGAAGATGCACAGAGCTGCCGCAGTATACATCTCATACTCCGATGGTCGCTTCTCCTCAGGCAGACTCTCCCTGATATTTATGAGTTTCTCCATGACAGAAATGTAGACCGCTTCCTCAATGATTGCACCATCCATACGATACATCTCCAGCGGTGATACCAGAAATGGGGATGTGAAGGTGCCAACCATGGGATGGTCTATTTTTGCATCAAACTCTGCGGCGTCATGGAGGAGAGAGTAGGTAAGGGCGGATTGTAAAAAGGCCACCGTAGAGCCCTTGCCATTGGTTCCAGCCACGTGAATCAGGAAGAGGTCCTTCTCCGGATGATGGATGACATCCAGGAAATCCTCCAGATTCTTCAGAGAGAACATGTCCTCAGTAGAATTCACCTGTTGCGGCGCGAAGTGGGGAAGACTCTGATAATAGGTTGTGATATCGTGGAGTGTCATGCAGGTATCCTTTTCTATATTAAAAAAGATGGCATAGCAGAAAGTCTATGCCATCAAAATAAATGTAACCGTAAAATTAGTTAGCGCTTCCGCTGAATCCCAGACTACGATTGAGATGAACAGCGTCGAAGGCCTTCAGTACAGTGAAGATCATGATGGCCTGGATTGGCAGCATGATGAATTCCTTAGGCAGGCGGCTTACCAGAGTAGCCCAGTATGGAGCCTTATAGAGGATGGACAGCCAGAAGGAATTCGTGAGGATTCCAACAATTAGCGTGTGGATCGCCTTGGCGGCGAAGACACGATAGATGGACACTGGCTTCTTATAGAGCATCAGTCCGAACAGGATACCAGATACACATCCGCTGATGGTGAATCCTGGGAAGAATGGGCCAGTTGGACGGACGAAGTAGCCGCCTACATCTGTGAGGATTCCGATGATGGCTCCTACAACAGGTCCCAGCATCTGAGAGCCCATGGCCAGAACCACGGTGTCGAAGCGGATCTCTACAAAGCTGTTGATTGGAAACTTGAAGAAAAGGGAGACAACGATTCCCAGTGCCACGAACATGGCTGCGATGGTTAGTACTTTGACATCTTTTAATTGTTGCATAATAAAACCTCCTTTGCAGTTCCTTAAACTACATCGGAGGTGATCAGTCTCGAGATGTAGCAGCGGGATGCGACACCAAAACCGCGAGGAATTCTCTTCGTCCCAATGACAACTCCCTGTTCACTGGGCACTTAACGCTTTGACGTCTACTCTGCATTGTCCGACTCATGTGAGTCACATTATTTACATCTGTAAATATAGACCAAGTTGTCTATATGTGCAAGACATAAAACGTGCCTCTATCATTAGTTTCTCTAATATAACCCCCACTTCTATAGGTGGTGGTCTGATTCAAATCGAAACAGGCCGCTTTTCTTAACAGTGAGGTAGGTATGGCAGAGAATTCAAAGACAACAAGGGAGAATGTAATGGATGGCTTTCATGTAGAAACCAGACAGAGATCTGCTCCAAGGCCGATGTATATTCTATAGAAATGGACAGAAGGGACTTGATATTTGCATGACTGCAAAATAACCCAAGCGGAACTGATGAAAAAGCATTCAATCAGCAGGAACACATAAAAAAAATATATTGCGTTAATCGAGGAAGCGAAAAACAAGTAAAAATCTTATCCTTTTATGTTTAATATTTATATTGAGAATATTTCTTTATCCGGAATATTTTCTAAACGTGATTGAGAATTTTTCCGTTGCGTGGTAAAATTCTCAATAGAAATCAGAATTAAGGAGTATGCCATGATAAAACGTGAGAAATATATCGCCCCAATCAGAAGTTTCTATGATAGCGACCTCATTAAAATAATTACTGGTGTTAGAAGATGCGGTAAATCCGAGATACTGAAACAGATTAAATCTGAGATTGCAGATAAATCTGATAACATTATCTATCTGAATTTTGAAGACCGCATCGTAACAGAGCAAATTCAGGAATGGAAAGATATTGTCTCATATATTGAGGATAATAGAACAAATGGCTGCTGCTATGTCTTTCTTGATGAAGTGCAGGAAATTGACGGCTGGCAGAATGCCTGTAAAACCTTAAGGCTTCGCGACTGCTCTGTTTTTATTACTGGTTCAAATTCAAAACTGCTTTCAAAAGAATTTACAAAAGAGCTATCTGGAAGATATGTTTCATTTAGAATACGTCCATTCATTTATAAGGAAATTCTTGAATATGCAAAGGAACTTGGAAGAGAAATCTCCATATCAGATTATCTTATATGGGGCGGATTTCCCAAAAGACTCGAATTTCAAGGAGAAGAGGAACTTAGAATATATCTCAACGACCTTGATAAAACCATCGTTGAAAATGATATCATAAACAGATATAAGATTCAAAAATTCAACGAATTCCGCAAGGTCGCTAGTTTTGCTTTAATATCAAATTCAAGGATATACTCAGCTAAAGCTATAGCCGACTACATGAAAGGTAACAATAATCAATGTAGCAGTAATACCGTTCAAAAATGGATATACTACCTTAGTGAAGCATATATAATTGATCAGGCTGACAGATATTCAAAAAAGGCAAAGAAAGTTTTAGAAAACAGCCACAAACTATATAACTGCGACGTGGCTCTAAATTCAATAAGATGCGTTAATAACAGATATGACTTAGCACATAACCTTGAAAATATCGTATATAACGAACTTATATACATGGGATATAAGGTAAGTGTCTATGACAATAACGGCAGGGAAATTGATTTTCTTGCTGAAAACGGAAACTACAGATACTTTATTCAAGTAGCATACAGTGTTGCCGAAGATAAAGCATACCAGCGTGAAATGTCTGCTTTTAATGGTCTTAATCAGGTAGATACTAAAATATTGATTACCAATGATGATATTGACTACTCTACCAGTAACGTAAAACACATAAAATTAAAAGATTTCCTCCTAATGGAAAACCTTGAAAAATAGCCAATCGGAGAACCCAGAAATGGGCTGGTCAGCAAATATACTTGGTAGGTAGCAAGAATCCTCTGCCTTTAGGTATGGGGAGTGTCAATCTTCAACCCGAAATGGATTATAAATATGAGGCATCGTTTGTTTTTATCGCTGACAAGGAGTAAGAAAAAGGAAAGTTAACATGAAAATTGACAAGAAATTCTATTGGCACGCCCTTTATATCGCTGCGCCAATTATGATCCAAAATGGAATTACTAATTTCGTTGGAATGCTGGATAATATCATGGTTGGTCAGGTGGGAACTGCCCAGATGTCTGGTGTAGCCATCATCAATCAGATCCTATTCGTATTCAACCTGGCAATCTTCGGCGGAGTGTCTGGTATCGGCATCTATACCGCCCAGTATGTGGGCAAGGGTGATAGAGAGGGTATCCGTGTCACTTTCCGTATGAAGCTTCTGCTGGTGGCTGTACTTATTGCGGCAGGAATCGGGATTCTACTGACCCAGGGCATGGACTTAGCGTCTCTCTGGCTGAAGGGAGATAACCGGCCGGAGGAATTGGCAGCTACCATGACCGCGGCACGGGGCTATATGTTGGTGATGCTGATCGGTCTGGCGCCCTTCGCTATGACCCAGATCCTGTCATCTACTCTTCGTGAGAGTGGCGAGACCATGACCCCGATGAAGGCTGGAGTGGTTGCAGTCTTCGTGAATCTGATTGGTAACTATATCCTGATCTACGGATCCTTTGGCGCTCCAAAGCTTGGAGTCGTGGGAGCAGCCATTGCAACCGTTGTCTCCCGCTTCGTAGAGTGCGGCTATGTCTACTTCTGGACACTGAAAAATGTAGACCGATTCCCATTTGTACGGGGTGTCTTTCGTCCTGTTTCTGAAGCAGAAGAGATCGGAAACTATGTGGCACCAAAAGATGGCGTAGTGGCCCTCCATGGACCTGCCCACGGATTCTATATCCCAGGTGCATTAGGTAGAAAGATAATCATCCGAGCCCTGCCTCTTCTCTTAAATGAGACCCTGTGGTCTCTGGGACAGACGGTAATGAGCCAGCAGTATTCTGCGCTGGGTATCCAGGTGGTAGCGGCATTTAATATTAATTCCACCATTGCGAATGTCTTCAATGTAGCCTTCATCGCCTTCGGTGATGCTACAGCGATTATTATGGGACAGGAGCTGGGAAGCGGACGACTGGATACAGCCAAGCACGATGCCAATCGATTGGCTTGCTTCACTCTTTTACTCTGTGTTTTTTGTGGAGCAGCGCTCTTTATCGTTGCTCCATTCTTCCCTCTGATCTATAATACAGAGCCAGAGATCCGGGCACTGGCAACAGGACTCATACGTTGCAGCGCAGTATTTATGCCACTATATGCCTATGAGAATTCCTCTTACTTCACCATTCGATCTGGTGGGCGGACAGGTATCACCTTTCTCTTTGATAGTGGATTCGTATGGGCAGTGTCTATACCAGTGGTCTTTTTCCTGACCCACTATACTGGATTTACCATCTTACCGATCGTCATCATTGTGAATCTCTTCGATTTCATTAAGGCAGGTGTGGGATTTGTCATGGTCCAGAGTGGCATGTGGATCCGAAATCTGACCAGGGAGGCCTGATTGAAGGAAATTAGAGAACCCCGGCTGCGTATGGCAACCGGGGTTCAAGCTTTTTTATAGGGCCGCAGTTCTCATCAACTGTTGCGATTAGTATGATTAGGCCAGCTAATTACTAGCATAGGAGACTAGTTAGCAATCAGCTGGCATATACAGATGTCCAATTTGAAAACTGGTATCAGGCATGGGACTTATAGTGGATTATAGTTATCACTGTCGTCCTCTTGGTTATCAGGGATACCGTCACCGTCAAAGTCCTCCTCTACATCAGATCCCGAGACCATATTCTCACGGGTGTAGACACGGTTACGCTTACGTTCTTCTTCTACCTGCTGGGAGAGGAGCTCCTTCACATGATCGGAGTGGGAGACATTCACAATATAGAAGTCATGGAGACTCTTATCAGAGGAATAGACCTTAATGGTACCAACGCCGAAAAGCTTCTGAAAGAGACTGCGTGTAAGAGACACATCAGAGATACGATAGAGACGTACTTCATTTTCTGTTGTATTTAGGAAACCTGTTGTAATGAAAAGTCTGTCGGTGGACAGCTGATACTTGGTGAAACTGATAGGTAGGCCAAGGTGACGCTTACGGTCCTGCCAGATTACTTCCTTTGCCATAATTACCTCCCTGCTATGAACTGTTTTTATCATTATAACACATTCCATTTCATTGGATAGGCGTGAAATTATTCCTTTGCCATTCATTTCTAATTATTAAATATCTCTTAAATCTCACTAGAAATAAACATTTTTTGATAAAAATAGGCGATAATACTTCTGTATAAAATGTTATAAAAAGTGAGGCTTCTGGCATAAAGGTGGGTAGTATGCCTGACCTCTGATGTACTTTTACAATTGAAAAACCACCTGTGCTCCTGTAGAGTATTAGCGACCAAACCAAAACTCAAAGGAGTACCCACAG